>JABLTH010001361.1_pt1 | contig 68916 bp, 60 predicted proteins | sample 7875711 | NCBI WGS metagenome assembly JABLTH01 (sample SAMN14941262, study PRJNA633318) | bioreactor metagenome | isolation source: bioreactor | place: China | collected 2019-03-05 | reverse complement strand
GTGGTCGCGATCGCGTCGAGCGACACGACGTTGGTCGCGCCGCCGAACACCGCGAGCCAGCGCGTCGGCTCCGGATCGAGCGGACCGGCGGCCGCACCCGTCACGGGTTGCGCCGCGGCGGCCGTCGCCGTCGACGCGGCACCGGTCGCGCCGCTGCCGATCGCGGCACGCATCTCGTCGGCGATGATGTCCGCCTCGGGCCCGATGATCACCTGCACGCTGTTGCCGCCGCGCTTGAGCACGCCGCGCGCGCCGATCGACTTCAGTTCCGGCTCCGAGACCTTCTCCGGATCGACGACGGTCAGGCGCAGGCGCGTCGTGCATGCGTCGACGACCGACAGGTTGCCCGCCCCGCCGAGCGCGGCGATGTAGCGCTGCGCGCGCGGCGCGGCAGCCACCGCAGCGGCGCCCGCCGCCGGCGCGACGAAGCCGCCCGATGCGTACGATTCGGCGGCCGCGTCGGCCGATGCCGGCTCACGGCCCGGCGTGGCCATGTTGAACTTGCGGATGAAGAAGCGGAACAGCCCGTAATACGCGGCGCCGTACGCGATGCCGAGCGGGATCGCGATCCAGCCCTTCGTCGACAGCCCGTAGTTCAGCACGTAGTCGATCGCACCCGCCGAGAACGTGAAACCGAGCTTCACGCCGAGGATCTGGCAGATCGCGAGCGACAGCCCCGTCAGCACCGCGTGGATCACGTACAGCACCGGTGCGAGGAACATGAAGCTGAATTCGATCGGCTCGGTCACGCCGGTCAGGAACGACGTGAGCGCCATCGAGAACAGCAGGCCGCCGACCATTGCGCGGCGCTCCTTCGGTGCCTCGTGCAGCATCGCGAGACACGCGGCCGGCAGGCCGAACATCATGATCGGGAAAAAGCCGGCCATGAAGGTGCCCGCGGTCGGGTCGCCTGCGAAGAAGCGGTGCAGGTCGCCGTGCACGATCTCGCCGCCGGCGGGCGGCGTGAAGTTGCCGAACACGAACCACGCGAGCGAGTTGATGATGTGGTGCAGGCCCGTGACGAGCAGCAGGCGGTTCAGGAAGCCGAACACGAACGCACCGATCGCGCCCGCCGTCGTCAGCCACTGGCCGGCCGCGTCGATCGCATGCTGGACCGGCTGCCACACGTACCCGAACGCGATGCCGAGTACCACGCACACCAGCCCCGTGATGATCGGCACGAACCGCTTGCCGCCGAAGAACGCAAGGTAGTCCGGCAGCTTGATGTCCTTGTAGCGGTTGTACAGCAGGCCCGCGACGACACCCGCGATGATCCCGGACAGCACGCCCATGTTCAGCTTGGGATCGATGTCCTTCATGATCGCGGTTTCGATCAGGTAGCCGATCGCGCCCGCGAGTGCCGCCACGCCGTTGTTGTCTTTCGCGAAACCGACCGCCACGCCGATCGCGAACAGCAGTGGCAGGTTGTCGAAGATCGCGCCGCCGGCGTCGGCGATCATCTTGATGTTGAACACGTCAGGCTGGCCGAGTCGCAGCAGGATGCCGGCGACCGGCAATACCGCGATCGGCAGCATCAGTGCCCGGCCCAGGCCCTGTATTTTCAGAAACGGATTCCCGTTCATTCAGTCCTCCAATCCTTGTCTCGTCGTTAAGCGTCGTTAATCGTCGTTGAGCTGACTGCCTTCGTCGTAATACGGGTCGCGAACCTGCCGTCGACGCTCAGTCGAGCGGCCAGGCCTCGCGACTTGCTGCCCTTACCGCCTGTGCCGAATCGAGCGCGAGCAGATCCTGCACGCGCTGACGGCACAACTGGTAATCGAGACGGCGCACACGCGCCTTGATGCCCGGCACCGATACGGGGTCGACCGACAGCTCGGTCACGCCGAGGCCCACCAGGATCGGCACCGCGAGCGGATCGCCGCCGAGCGCGCCGCACACGCCGACCCACTTGCCGTGCTTCGCGGCACCGCGCACCGCGATGTCGATCAGGCGCAGCACGGCCGGGTGCAGGCCGTCCGACTGCGCGGCCAGATCGGCCTGGCAGCGGTCCATCGCGAGCGTGTACTGCGTCAGGTCGTTGGTGCCGATCGACAGGAAATCCGCGTGCTGCGCGAGCTGGTCGGCCAGCAGCGCGGCCGACGGCACCTCGATCATCACGCCGACCTCGACCGGCTCGGTGCGGCCCTGGGCGCGCGCGAATTCGTCGATGCGCTTTTTCAGGCGCACGAGCTCGCCCGCGTCGGTCACCATCGGCAGCAGGATGCGCACCGCGCCGAACGGCTTCACCGCGAGCAGGCCCTGCAATTGATCGTCGAGCAGGTCGGGGCGCACCTGCGCGAGACGGATGCCGCGCAGGCCGAGCGCCGGGTTCGGTTCGGGCGGCAGCGTGAGGTAATCGACTTCCTTGTCGGCGCCGACGTCGAGCGTGCGGATGATCGCCGTGCGGCCCTGCAGCGCGTCGACGATCGACTGGTAGCTCTGCTGGTGCTCGACGACCGTCGGCGCGGCCTGGCGATGGATGAACATCAGCTCGGTACGCAGCAGGCCGACCGCGTCGGCGCCGTTGTCGACCGCGGTGTTCGCATCGTCGAGCGTCGCGATGTTCGCGGCGACCTCGATCGCGCGCCCGTCGACGGTGGCGGCCGCGGCCCCCGCCAGTTGCCGGTTCGCCTCGCGCACGCCGTCCAGGCGCTGGCGCTCGTGCCGCGCGCGCTCGACGTCGAGCGCGGTCGGTGCATGTTCGAGCCGGCCCGCGCTCGCATCGACGACGACCTGCGTGCCGTCCGGGATCGCGTACAGCGCATCGCCGACCGCCACCAGCGCCGGAATGCCGAGCTGGCGCGCGATGATCGCCGCGTGCGACGTCGCGCCGCCGCGCGCCATCACGAGCGCGGTCACGCGCTGGCGATCGAGCGACGACAAATCGGAAGGCGTGAATTCCTCGGCCGCGAGCACCGCCTCGTCGGGCAGCGCACGCGCGGCACCGTTCGTATGACCGAGCGCGCGCAGCACGCGCTTCTCGATGTCGCGCAGGTCGGCCGCGCGTTCGGCGAGCAGCGCGTCGTCGAGCTTCGACAGCGTGTCGATCTGCGTGCGGATCGTCGCGCGCCATGCGAAGCCCGCGCTCTTGCCGAGACTGATCAGGTCGCGTGCTGAGTCGATCAGCGTCGGGTCTTCCAGCAGCACGCGGTGCACCGCGAAGATGCCCGCTTCGCCGACCGCGCCGCGCGCCGATGCGTGGCGCACCGTTTCGTCGAGTTCGGCGTCGACGGCCTTCAGCGCCTGGTCGAGCTGGCGGCTCTCCGACGCGGGCGTGCCGGCGGCCTGTTCGGGCGGCACGATCTCCGCATCGTCGAGACGCACCAGCGTGCCGACCGCGATGCCGGGTGCCGCGCACACGCCCGCGAGCGTGTTCGGATCAATGGGTGCGCCGGCGCTGCGCGCAACCGTCTGCGGCGCGGGCGACCTCAGCCGCGCCGGCTTTTCCTCGACTTCGCCGTGTGCTTCGCGCAGCAGCTCGTGCTCGACCGCATCGACGGCCTGCTGTGCGTGCGCGCCACGGCCGACCAGTTCGACCGTCGCACCTTCGCCCGCACCGAGGCCGAGCAGGCCGACGACGCTCGCGATCGACGCCTTGCGGCCGTCGAACAGCACGTCGACGGTCGCGTCGAACCCGCGCACGGCTTCGCGCGCCCGCGCGGCCGGCCGTGCGTGCAGGCCACCCGGCTGGGCCAGCACGATTTCACGGCGCACTTCGTGATGCGCGGCTGCGCCGGTTTGTGCCGCCTGCGCAGCCGCTTCGCCCTTGCCGCGCAGCGTGAGCAGCGGCGTCTTGCCGGCCGTCGCGAAGCCGCTGGCACGATCGACGACCTCGAACGCATCCGAGTTCGCGATCGCGATCACCGACACGAGCGAATGCGCGCTGCGCGCCACCGCGTCCTGGTCGAACTCGATCAGCAGCGCGCCCGCCTCGACACGCGCGCCGGCCTCGACGTGCGCGGTGAAGCCCTGCCCGTTCAGCTCGACGGTGTCGATGCCGATGTGCAGCAGCACTTCCGCGCCTTGCGGCGTCGTGATCGTCACCGCGTGGCCGGTGCGCGCGAGATGCGACACGACGCCCGCGCACGGCGCGACGAGCTGGCCCGCGAGCGGGTCGATGCCGATGCCGTCGCCGAACATCCCGCCGGAGAACACCGGATCGGGCACGTCGGCCAGCGCGACGATCGGCCCGGTCAAGGGGCTGAGCAGGACGATCTGATCATGGGTGGAACTCTTCAACTGGGACTCCTCGGCGCGTCTCATCGGCTGTCTCGGCTATCAGTGCGTTTCGGTGACTTTGTTCAGGTGGCGCGGCGTGTCGGGGTTGCGGCCGCGCGCGACGGCGAGATCCGCCGCCATCACGTAGAACGAAAGAATGGCGGCGATCGGGTCGAGCGCCGAATGGGCGGACTGCGCGAGCGGCAAGGTCGCGCCGGGCGTGCCGGCGGGCGCCGCGAGCAGCACCGCCGCGCCGCGTGCGCGCATGTCCTGCGCGAGCTGCAGCAGGCCGGCCTGCTCGGGCCCCGGCGGGGCGAACACGAGCAGCGGATAGTCGCGGTCGATCAGCTCCATCGGGCCGTGACGGACTTCGGCACTCGAGAACGCCTCGGCCTGGATACCGGAGGTTTCCTTCAGCTTCAGCGCGGCTTCCTGCGCGATCGCGAGGCCCAGGCCGCGGCCGATCACGATCATCCGCTCGACACCCGCCAGCGCGGCGACGGCCTGCGACCAGTCGAGCCGGCCGGCCTGCGCGAGCACGTCGGGCAGGCCGCGCAATGCGGTCATCAGCGCGGCGTCGCGCTGCCAGTACGCGACGATCTGCGCGGACAGCGACAGCATCGCGATATAGCTCTTCGTCGCGGCGACCGACAATTCGGGGCCGGCGAGCAGCGGCAACTGGTGCTCGCACGCGTCGGCGAGCGGCGACGGCAGCACGTTCACGGCGGCGACGGTGCGCGCGCCGGCTTCGCGCAGCGCGGCCATCGTGTTGACGAGATCGGGGCTCTTGCCCGACTGGGAGAAGGCGATCGCGAGCTGGTCCTGCACCTTCAGCGGCGCCTGCTGCAGCGTGGCGACCGACATCGGCAGCGACGCGACCGGCACGCCGAGGCGGCTCATCGTCAGGCTCGCGAAATAGCTCGCGGCGTGATCCGAGCTGCCGCGCGCGACCGTCAGCGCGACGGCCGGCGGGTGATCGAGCAATTGGCCGGCGAGCGCTTCGACGCGCGCGGTGTCGGCGATCTGCGCGGCGACGACCTGGGCGGACTCGCGCGCTTCCTTAAGCATATTCGACAATCGATTCTCCTTCGACGTAGGTCGCGGTGAGGTTCAGGTCGCGATCGAACACCGCGAGGTCGGCCCATGCGCCGCGCTCGAGGCGGCCGCGATCGGCGATGCCGAGGTAGTCGGCCGCATAGCGCGACATCCGGTTCGACACATCGGCGATCGGCAGGCCGAGCGACACGAGATTGCGCAGCGCCTGGTCCATCGTCAGCGTGCTGCCGGCGAGCGTGCCGTCGGCGAGACGCACGCCGCCGAGGCACTTCGTCACGTGCTGGCTGCCGAGCCGGTATTCGCCGTCGGGCATGCCCGTCGCGGACGTGCTGTCGGTCACGACGTACAGGCGCGGGATCGCGCGCAGCGCCGCACGAATCGCGCCCGGGTGCACGTGCAGCAGATCGGGAATGATTTCCGCGTATTCGGCGTGAGCAAGCGCCGCACCCACCAGGCCGGGGTTGCGGTGATGCAGCGGCGACATCGCGTTGAACAGGTGCGTGAAGCCGCACGCGCCGTGCTTGAGCGCGGCCACCGCGTCGTCGTAGGTCGCGAGCGAGTGGCCGAGCTGCACGCGCACGCCGCGCGCGGCCATCTCGCCGATGATCTCGATGTGGCCGGCGATTTCCGGCGCGAGCGTGACGACGCGGATCGGCGCGATCGACAGGTACTTCAGCACTTCGTCGAGCACGGCCGAGACGGCCGCGTCGGGCTGCGCGCCGAGCTTGCCGGGGTTGATGTACGGGCCTTCGAGGTGCACGCCGAGCACGCGCGCGCCGCCCGGCGTGCGGGTACGCGCGACGCTGCCGAGGTTGCCGACGACTTTCATCAGTTCGTCGCGCGGCGCGGTCATCGTCGTCGCGAGCAGGCTCGTCGTGCCGAATTGCGCGTGCGTGCGGGCGATCGTCTCGATCGCGTCGCCGCCTTCCATCACGTCGGCGCCGCCGCCGCCGTGCACGTGCAGGTCGATGAAGCCGGGCAGGATGTAAGGCGCGTCGTTCTTCGCGGGATCGACGGGCTTGCCGTCGAGTGTCGTGATGCGGCCGTTCTCGCTATCGAGCGAACCCTGAATCCAGCCGTCGGGGGTAAGGATGTTTCCAGTCAGCATGACGTTCTCTTGATGATCTGGTGACGCGGGTATCCGCGTCGTGATTTGCAATTCCGTGTCGTTGCTTCACGGCTGTCGCGCGCGGGCAAGTCTCGCGCGTCAGCGTTTCAGTTCGGCGACGAAGTCGTAGTAGTCGTCGCGGCAATACGTTTCGCTCACTTCGATCGCGCGCTGGTCGGCGCCGTAGCCGATCCGCGTGATCACCAGCAGCGCCGAGCCCGGTTTCACCGCCATCCATTTCGCGATCGCGTGGGTCGCGTTCGCCGCGCGAAAGTGCTGCAGCGCGCGCACGACGGTCATCCCGCGCGCGTCGAGGTACTCGTACAGCGACGCACCGAGCGCCTGCGGATCGGGCACCACCGCGGCCGGCAGCGTCGAATGCTCGACCGCCATCACGATGCCGTCCGCGCGGCGCAGCCGTTCGAGCCGCGCCACCGTCGCGCCGGGGGCGAGACCGAGATGCGTGATCTCGTCGCGGGTCGCGGCGCGCAGCGTGCGCGACAGCCATACCGAATCGGGCACGAAGCCGCGCTGCTTCATCTTCGCGGTGAAGCCGACGAGACGCGACAGCGGATCGGCGACGCGCGGCGTGATGAAGCTGCCCGCACCGCGCGCCCGCTTGATCAGCCCCTGCTCGACCAGCAGCGCGAGTGCGCGACGGGCCGTGATCCGCGATACGCCGACCGACACCGACAGCAGCCGCTCCGACGGCAGCGCCTCGCCGGCCCGCCACGCGCCGGCGTGGATCGCGCTCGCCAGATTGCGGGCGAGCTGCAGATAGAGCGGCGTATCGCTGAGGGGATCGGGCGCCAGTTCGGACCAGCCGGTTTCCATGTGCCTCCGGGTGTCGGACGACGACCTCGGGTCGTCGAAAGTGAGGGCATTATATAACCACAATAATACCAGTCAACGAACTGGTATTAGCGACGCGGAAATCGCCGAAAGCCTTGCCCGGCAAGCGTTTTAGTTGCGAGAAAGCCTTTGTTTACAACGCGATGCGGGATAGGGATTTACCCGGATTGGTATGCAAGGGGACAGTTCAAGCGCCGGATTTGCCGGGTTCGGAGGGGTGGAAACGATACCGGAATAGAACCAGTTCGGCCGACTGGTATGCATCGGCGTAGGGGGTGCCGGTACGACGGGGGCACCCCGGCATCAATGGAACTCGCGGCTCGACGTGCGCAGGCCGCCGAGCAGCGGCGTCAGATCCTCGAAATGCTGCGCGACGAGGTGCCTCACGTCGCTCGCGACCTGCCACACGCCGGACACGGCGAGCAGCCGCGAATCGAGGGTTTCGCGGCGCTGCCGCGCGAGCAGCTCGGGCCGCACGATCAGGTTCACGCAGCCGGTTTCGTCCTCGAGCGTCATGAACATCACGCCTTTCGCGGTGCCCGGCATCTGCCGTGCGGTCACGAGCCCGCACGCGCGCGCGAGCCGGCCGTCGGGCCGGTCGTGCAGTTCGGCCGCGGACGACAGCCGCCGCGCGCGCAGCTCGGGCCGCAGCAGTGCGACCGGGTGGCGGTTCAGCGTGAGGCCGGTGGTGTGATAGTCGGCGAGGATGTCGTCGGCTTCCGACGGCGCGCCGAGTGCCGGCTTCTCCGCTTCGTCGATCGGTGCGGTCGCGAGCAGGTCGCGCTCGGGTGCCGCTGCAACCGCTTGCCACAGCGCGTCGCGGCGGTGGCCGGCGAGGGTCGCGAGCGCGTTCGCGGCGGCGAGCGCCTCGAGATCACGGCGTTCGAGCTGCGCGCGGCGCGCGAGAGTGTCGACGTTGTCGAAAGGGCCCGCCGCGCGTGCGGCTTCGATCCTGCGGACAGCGGCTTCTCCCAGACCGCTCACGAGCGACAGCCCGAGCCGGACGGCCGGCTGTCCGTGCGGAGGCGGCTGGCCGGGCAGCGCTTCGAGCGATGCCTCCCAGCCGCTTTGCGTGACGTCGATCGGCAGGACCTGCACGCCGTGACGCTTCGCGTCCTGCACGAGTTGCGACGGCGGATAGAAACCCATCGGCTGGCTGTTCAGCAATGCGGCGAGGAAGATCGCCGGTTCGTGGCATTTGAGCCAGCTGCTGGCGTAGGCGAGCTTCGCGAAGCTCGCCGCGTGGCTCTCGGGGAAACCGTAATCGCCGAAACCCTTGATCTGCTCGAAGATCTGTTCGGCGAACTCGGGCGGGTAATCGCGCTCGCGCATCCCGTCGACGATCTTGCCGTGATATTGCTCCAGATTGCCCTTGCGCTTCCACGCGGCCATCGCGCGACGCAACTGGTCGGCCTCGCCGGCCGTGAAGCCGGCCGCGATCATCGCGATCTGCATCACCTGTTCCTGGAAGATCGGCACGCCGTACGTCCGTTCGAGCGCGGGCTTCAGGTCCTCCTTTGGATAACTGACCTTTTCGAGGCCCTGGCGTCGTTTCAGATAGGGGTGCACTGCCCCGCCCTGGATCGGCCCCGGCCGCACGATCGCCACCTCGATCACCAGGTCGTAATAAGTGCGCGGCCGCAGGCGCGGCAGCATCGACATCTGCGCGCGCGATTCGATCTGGAACACGCCGACCGTGTCGGCGCGGCAGATCATGTCGTAGGTTGCGACGTCATCCTTCGGAATGTGCTTCAACGTGAACGGCTTGCCGTCTGCCTTCGGCGGGCCTCGCCATGCGGTGCGCATGTCGAACGCGCGATGCAGCGCCGACAGCATGCCGAGCGCGAGCACGTCGACCTTCATCAGCCCGAGTGCTTCGAGATCGTCCTTGTCCCACTGGATCACGCGCCGCCCGTCCATCGCCGCGTTCTCGACCGGCACGAGCCGCGTGAGCTTGCCGCGGCTGATCACGAAGCCGCCCGAGTGCTGCGACAGATGGCGCGGGAAGTTCAGCAGCCGCGCGGCGAGCCGGGCCCACGCCTGGATGAGCGGCGTCTCGGGATCGAGCCCGGTCGTCGAGAATTGCTGCAGCAGGTCGCGACTGCCGTCGAACCAGCGATGCGCTTTCGCGACGCGATCGACCAGCACCGGATCGACACCGAGCGCCTTGCCGGTCTCGCGCAGCACGCCGCGCGGGCGATAGGTCGATACGGCGGCCGCCAGTGCGGCGCGATCGTGCCCGTACTTCTCGTAGATATGCTGAATCACTTCTTCCCGGCGCTGATGCTCGAAATCGACGTCGATATGGTATCCGTCCCGACTCTACCGATTATCGTCATAGCGGCCCCGGGCTACACACCCCTGGATATCCAGGGGTGTGATTACCAAGCGACTTCCCGCCAACTATGGATAGAGCCCCCCTCCTCCGGTGACCAGCTCCGAAGCTTCCGCGACACGCGCCAGTAGCGCAATGCTCAGGACGTACCGCGCCTGTAACAGACTTCGCCACCTTCAGGTGGGTACAACTGGAAGAGTAAGCAGACTGCGGGGCTAGGCTATTGAACAACGCGCCTAAGTGCCGATCAGCCAGTTAGGCGCCATCGGGAGCGACAACGGTGGATTCCGGTGTCGCCTTCCCCCCTTGACTTGCCTCGGTGAGGATCCGCGCTTCCTCAGCCTCCGTGAGATTCTTGCGATGCCAGTCTCCGTACGATAGGACGACATCCTCCGACAAACGGAACAAATCAGCCCTCAACTCGTACTTTGCCTTAGCGAGTTGTAGCTGCGGTGGGTTCTCCATATATCGAATGAGGTCCTCCGGAGTTGGGGCGGCGCCCGCCCAAAGCTTTGCGATCTCGACTCGATATCGAGGCCCCCCGGGCGCCATTTTTCCCAGCTCCATTCCAAAGGACCCGCCGGGCGCAAAGAACCGTTTAAGTAAGGACTCGTCGATATAGTATACGCCTTCCTGATATCCCATCGAGAACGGAAGCGAAAACACGACACAGAATACGGGCTTCTTTCCAATAGCCTGTGGATAAGCTTCCGAGATGATATCTGGATAATCAGACAAGCCTTGCCGAAGCTCCGTCACTTGGCTCGCATGCTCACTTAGTTCATTTCCAAAATTGGCGATAGCGATCGGATTTCCAAACGGAATTCCGCGGTTCTTGCATTCCATAAAGAATACGTAATCCCCCCAAACAAAAGTTACGTCGTAGTCGTACTCTCTTTTCGGGTTTCCTCGCATGACTTTTAGCGTCTTTGCATCGAATCCTTCAGCACGAAGCAAATCAATAATATGCCTCTCGAATGCGGCGCCTTTTTTTTGCAAATTAATCTTTGCATTCTCCAAACTTGAGATCATAATCCTTACGAGACTTGAAGCAGTCAAGGAGAAACCAAAGAGCAAATACGAACCGTTCGACAGACGGACCATGGGCTGGTCATACATGTCACGGCTCGATCGATTGAAAGTCGCCGCCTTAATAAATGCCCCAGCGGAAGCTGGGGACAAGCCACATCGAAGAAGTTCCGCCTGAATCTCCTCTCGGGTGAGGACTGGGAAGTATGTGCCATCGGCTTCAATGCAGGATTGTACGAGCAACTTCAACACGGCGTAGCCACGCAAACGCTCGGAGAGGAGGAGGTTTCCCGCTTTTGTTTGGTCAAGACGAAGGCCAAGAAACTGTCCTAGCATAGTTCCTGCGTGAACTTCTTCGACGGATACAGCCCCGACGGGAGGAAGTTCGACCTTCGGGGTTGAGCTTGGAGCGACGATCTCACGAATGTTTGTTGTTACCAACATCTCCTGGAAGGTCTGGACCATGCGCGATTCGAACCTTTCAGAGGCAATCACATCCATTTGCTCAAATGCACTGGTAGGATAAAATTCAAACACGGAAGTGATTTTCTCGTGCATATTGAACCTTGAGATCCATTCGGGAAATTCTGGCGGCGCCAGCTCTTCAAGATTAGCCAATCCCAACCGATGGCGCTCATCGACAGATTTCCATCGTCTCCAAAGACTTGCATTGATCAACTTCATCTCTGCAGTATTTTTTTCCGACTCGCTTATAGATATGGGCACGGGAAGCACCAACTCTCCCGCCGTGTCAAAATAGGAATTTCGATAACCTTCCAACTGTAAGGCGTCGGTTGCCGCAAGCGTAAAGCCGTGATAGGTCGCGTTCTGATTATAAGGTGTTCCGCTGACGTCCGTGATAGTCTGGTTTGGGCTGATGAATTTCGCCCCCTCCAGTGCACGCATGCAATCTAGTTGTAGCTGCTTGCCCAAAGCCACAAGGAACGAGAGAATCGCACTGACTCTTTTCTGCGGCGGCAGTGTGGAAAACGGCAGCTTTTCCTCTTCGGAGAAGATCGCGACATAGCCCTTGTCGATCGAGCAAAAAATCGAATGCAACTCCGCGACTGTGCGTGCAGCCTTCTCCAAATCCTGTTCTTGTAGGTAGCACTCGAGCTCCGTGAGCAAGCGATCACGTGCCGCCCCGTCGTCGCCTGGCCGACGGCGGACCATACTGTCAGCTCTTAGAACCATCATTAGTAACGCGTCCAGATTCTTTTCCGTGAGCTCTACCACCTCGAGCTGTTCGCGCAATTCTGACCAATCCAACCTCTTCAGCGCATTTTTTATCTTATCTTGATCCAAATTCATGACTCTTGTCCACTAAGGTTCAGTAGGCGAAATCAGATAGCTAAAGGAATGTGCAACCGCAGATTCCCGACGCTATTCACGACTTCATTTCGAGATGACCAACTGCCATCTCTTCATTGTTAAGCAAGAAGCAGGCTCTCGATTCGATACATTACATCTTCTTGACAAAAGGTCAAACGGCGATAAGTCCAAGATCACGGACAGAAAGTTCCCAACGATCAGCGTTATTCCCGCGACGCTTCTCGGCGAGCATTCGCTCCAATTCAGGCCGAGTCGACTTAACGCTTACTACCCTACTGAGGGCCGATTTGAGAGCGTTTGGTTGGTCAATCCCTCTTTGAACAAAGAGTTCTCGCGCAATAAGAAGTTCGTCTTTCTTATGTATTACGCTGGCAATGGCTCTGGCATCAATTGCTGCCGCAATTTTAAGAGCCAGGTGATGAACACGGGCTAACTCCTTGTTCTGAAGATTCAGTTGCCCCCCGGAAGTTGGGAATCTTGTTGGCCAAGCTTTTGACAAATCTACCGTTACTTGACGGGATGTATGAACGATGCTGTTTCGCGCCAGTGACCATAAGGACCACTCCGCCACCTCGGCAGATAGTTGCTTAGATACGCCAGCTTTGCAAAGCGTATCTAGCCGAGAGATCATTTCAGCATGAGTCTTGTTTCTTAGGTACTTATCGGCCACCTTAGCGGCAAGCCATCGCCGCATGTCTTCCGGAACAGCAATGGCAAGTTGCTTCACGGAGATTTGCATATCAGAGTCAGAGACCAAGTCTGGCTGAATATAGATTAGACGCTCAAGAAGCTCGAAGAGAAATCATTCAAACGTTGTGACGAAACTTACTAGCGCATTTTCACGGATGTGTTGGGCAACGGCAGGCTGTCCAGCAATAAACTCAGCAGGCGGGATGTCAATAGCCCTGAATGGATATTTGTTATCGCCCGGGAATAGCGTTAAGCGCGGTGCAGCATTCGAACTCAACCATCGCTCCGCGTACTCAAGCGAGGCCATAACATGCCAAAATGTTCTAATTTCTTGCTCTAAAAGAGTACGAAACTTAAGGAACGCAACGCTCTTAGTCATATGTGTGGTCGTGTTATTTGGTTTTATAACAGTAATGGCGAAATAAATATGATGTACTGCTCGCTCGCCAGCCTTGCCGTGCGCACTTTCATACGCACTCTTTGAGGATACCGCACCTAACTGCGCTGCACTTTGCTATTTGCGAAGAATAGGCGTTACTTATCACATTGCCGTCTTCAGGCAATCAAGATGAGGTTAGGCACCTAGCGAGCACGTACACGTGCTTAGGGGGGGACGACAACTGCTCGCAGTAATTTCCCCTTTCCGCCCCTTGGATTTTCGGCTGCGGCCCATTGCCATTGGCCGTCTCTTCGTGCCAATCAGCGTTGCTGTTCTGCGGAATCAAATTCCCGCAACCGCTGCTCCAGTGCGGCAATGGACGGTTGGTCTTCGGACCGCTCCGGAAGGACTTTCAGCGACTTGCCGTCGAAAACTTTGTACTCAGAGTGCCGAAGCACCTTCGATACTTTGACGCGGCAGCGGGTGTCGATCGTCAACAGGTTCAAGTCGAACAAGGTATGGATATCGGTGCGCAGCAGGATGCCGTTCCGCGTCAGGTAGTCTGTTTTCTCGGCGTGAGGTACGAGGTGTGCCGCCTCCAATATCGCATCGACCGATGACCCCGTCACCGCACAGCGTCGGCGGTATGCGGCGAGCAGACGGTCACGAAAGTCCTTCTGGCCGCGCCGGGTCTTGATGGCCCGGTGTTGGATAACGTCTTGTGTCTCGTCTGCCGCTTCGGTGCCGTGATTCGCCGGCGTGCCGTCGAGGTCCGGCTTCACTCCACGCACGAGCTTGCACACACCGGACACAGGATCGTGGCAGTGAACGTACCAGCTTTCGCTGTCGAGGAAGCGTCGGCTTACCGCTGAAGCCTTTTCTGCGAGTTGGTCACGCGTGCGGCGGTCGCCGTCGCACACAATGACACGCACCGGCAATCTTCTTTCGTAGGACTCACGTATGGCTGCGTCAAGATTCAAGGCGCGGATAGACTGGTCAATAGCTCTCGCCTTGGCGGAAGCTGTATTCGTCGTATCGTCGGCAATGCGGCGCAGCTCGTTGGCTGTGTCGAGCACCGACTCGGCGAAGTAGGGGACACCGCCGGTCGCCTTGAGCGTCCCATACCACAGACACAGGACGTAGCCTTCACCAGGCGAGCCAAACGACCAGTTGTAGCAAAACTGAGGATTGGACCGGAAGTCTTCGACCTCGGTGCCATCTTTTCTCCAGTGCCAGGCTTCGATCGAGATCCCGGCCTTCTGCAGAATGTCGTAGATGATCTCTTTGCGGCGCGGCACAAGGCTATCTAAGGCCTCCGCGTCTGGGTTGCTCCCGACGCGACTGAAGACTACGTATCGGTCGGAGCGATTGATGCGCGACTTGCGCCAACCTGTTGTCATCCACGCGAGCGCCTGAACGTGGGAGTCAATCCCGGGCGTGGAGTTTTGCCACCACTCATCGTGTTTTAGCGCGGATGGCGGCAACTTGGTGGCGATGATCTGTTCGATCTCACCGAACGTCAGTGTGAGTTCGGTGCCGGTCGCGGCACGGAGATATTCACCAAGGGGGGCGTATTTGCTCATGACGATGGCTCGCATTCGCTCATGCAGAAAACAGGTTGCACTCCTCCCACGCGGGATCCACTCCGGCCCACGGTGTTCCTGCATGTACGCGAGGATCCACATTGGCGAATCGCCGAGCCCAGTCAAACGGATCGTCTTCGGAGCGGTGATAACCACGGTTCGTCAACGCTGCGTCGAAGCATCGGCCAATCACGTCACTGACCTGCCGCTGATCTTCAAGCGCCGAAAATGACACTTGAAGACTTGAGGAGGAGTCCGCGCACACCAGCATGATGAGGTCTTTATGGATTGCAATGTCTCGCCAAAATCGCGCGAGATCAAATGCCCAGCCCCCTCTAAAGTACCAGCATGCGTGCCAAACATAACCAGCTCGACTGCCTAGCTCCCCATCGTCGGGTGGCAATGATTCCGCCCACGGTCGCTTCGAGACCGCGAGTCTAAAGCTCGTGTCGTACTGGCGATTTGCGTGCTCGATCAGATGGGCGTCGGAATGGGTTCCGTGAACCCAGTCTCGGACCAAAATGTCCGACCATTCCTTGTTCGGTCGAGATTGGTCATTGAACGATGACGTTGCACGGAAAGCACCGCCATTGAGGTCACGCAGCGTTTGCTCCAGCCTATCGAGATCGTCATCATGAGGGCGTCGGCAATGGCCTATCCGATTCCGAATCGCCTTAAGCTCTTCGATTCGGCCTGTCCAGATTTTGACACCCGGAAAATACGAACCAAACAGCGGCCAATGATCAAGCGTCATCTGTAATAGCGGTCCGGCGTCCAAGTACGCAAGTTGGTCCTGGGCATCGGGCGTTGGCATGTGGCGAACCTCGTCATCCTTCTGTTGCCGAGTCGCCGAGCCCGCCGGTAGCTCGCGGGCCCATGCAGCACCTTTTGCACTGCGCAACTCGACATAGACCAGGGAGCGAAGCCAAGTCTCCAACTGCCACCACCGGCTGTATAACGCCGACGCCGCGGCGGGCATCGCGCCAGCATTCCATCCTGCCGACAAGGCGCGTTGAACCTGAGCGGGCAACTTTTGCCAGTCCGAGTCGTCTGATCGTGTCATGGTGCTCCCGCTTATGTGGTCATTGTGCGTTCAACGCAGTGTAACCGGGTCAGGCGGCCGACCGGTCGCGGCTATCGTCCGGCGTACGTTACAGTTACGCAAACGGCGCCTGATTAAGGTGCGCCGCTACCTGCACCAGCACGAGGCAACGCTCTTTCGCACGGGTGACCGCGTTGTAGAGCAGTCGACGCTTTTGATCAGCGCTACCTCCAACTGCCGCCGGCCAAAGCACGATGACATTGTCGAACTCGCGGTTCTTGGCACCATGAACTGTCATACCCTTCCAACCACCTTCACCGTCACTTAGTGCTCGACGTCGACGGGCAAATACTTGCTTTATCGCACCTGTGATCTCGTCCTTGGCGAAGGATGTCTTGCCACGTGTCCGTCGTTGCATGTCCATCCAGTCGCCGATATCTTGGGTAGCCCGAAAATCGCCCGCAGCGGCAAGAAGAGCGATCACCGCCGCGATATCGTTCGTATCCGTGCACGTCTTCTGGAACTGCGGGACGACGATGATGAAGCAATCACACGCTTCACTGTTAGCTATGTAAACGATCCGACCTGGGCCGAGCCACTTCGACTGATCGCCGAGGCGTTGGTCAAGCAAGCAGATGCTGGTGAAGCCCGCGTGCGAGGCGCTCTCGCCGGCAAGCTATTGGTGAAAATGGCAATAGTTGGACTGAAGGAACTCGCGAACGCGCTTTGCCGCCATTGACGGACGCAGTTCCGCAGCAATTGTGCTCGATGTAATCTCTTCTCCCGGTGCGTGGGATCACCAAATTTGCCTCACCGCCATCGAGCGCTTGATGATGGCGGGTGTGATTGTTCCTGCACATGCCGTCTTCTCTCTGCTTGACTCCTTCCTTGGGCGAGCAGGTAAGTGGATACACGATTCCGATCGATATATTTTGCGTCGAATCCTCACGCTTTGTCCCTTTGTTGACGATCCTGCACTGGGAATTTCCAAGATGCGTGATGTAATCTTCACGCGACAGCTACAGGGATACGAATTGCGAGATCTCATTGCAGCTCTCGGTGAAAGCCGTTCAGATTCCGCAGTCGATGTTCTGTATGAACTTGCCTCTGATGTGCGGACGTTTGAGCAGTGCGACGACAATTTTATTGTCGCCTTCGCTACACTCGACACGCCTCGAACACGTGATTTTCTACTAAGTTCAATCGATCCGGATGTTCATGGCATCAGGCTAACGCGCCCCCCTCGCCATGACGATTTATTGGTTTCGAAACTCGCTGAACTTGCTCTGAATAGTGACGAGGTAGCATCGAGGCTGATGAAACTGTGTGATCTGGATCTGCCCGACATCAGCCGAGACATTCTCTCGAAGGTAATGTATCGAATCGGTACCCCCGAGGCCCTCATCACAAATCTGAACCTGCTTGATGACGAAAAACTCTATCCGATTCCGCAAGGTATCGTGAGACAAATCGAAGCTACGTTCATTGAGCGACGTCCATACGGCCAGACTTCCAACGTTTTCACGGAACATGCCCGTTCAGCAAATGAGTTGCGCATCTGGTTATTTAAGATGGCTCTCGAGGACAAAAAGCGCCAAAGATCCGCGATCGAACTGCTAGGGCAAATTGAAATTTGGCGTCTTGAGCACGGCAGGCCTATTGATGAGCCACGCCACCCTGATGTTCTATCCAACCGGGCTTGGCCTCCCTCAATGGCCTGACTGAGGGTCCTCACTTGTCGAACGGGATAGTTGTACGCTGTTAGCTTGCCGTATTAAAGGGTTGACTTGACACCAAATGGGTCTCCGAGATTGCTTCCTAGTGAAAATTCCGGCTCACCGTTGGCAACTCTCCGAGTAAGTGCGTCAGATCTACGACGCGTTTGGCGACCAGATGCTGTACGCCGTCGACGCTTTGCCAAACGCCCAAGACCGCCAGCAACCTAGCACCGAGGATTTCCTTGCGTTGTGTCTCCAGCAACTTGGGCCAAACTATTACGTTCACGTTTCCGGTTTCGTCCTCAAGCGTGACGAAGATTACGCCTTTCGCGGTTCCCGGCCGCTGTCGTACGGTGACCAACCCACATGCACGCGCGAGCCTTCCGTTTGGGTAGGTGTTTAACGTAGCGGCGGGCATGAGCTTCTTCGCATGTAGCATCGGACGCAGCAACGCTAGGGGGTGTCGTCGCAGCGTCAGCCCCATAGACTGGTAGTCACTCTGTATCTCGTCCCCTTCGGATGCCAATCCGAGATCAGGTGTTTCATCAACCACATTTGCTGAAGCAAGCAGATCCTTGTCCGGAGCAGCGACAACGGATTCCCACAGCGCACTTCGACGACCACCAGCCAGCGACGCAAGCGCATCGGATCGAGCCAGAACATGCAAATCGTGTCGATTAAGCTGAGCCCGCCGAGCCAGATCAATCGTTGACGAAAAAGGCTCAACAGCTCGGGCCATTTCAATGCGATCAGCCGCCTCCGCTCGCATCCCATGCAGAAGAGAGAGGCCAAGCCGAACAACTGGACGCCCCCTCACCTCTGGATATTCCAGAGACGACTCCCAGTTGCTGATCGCGACATCTGCAGGCAAGACCGTGACCCCATGACGTTTTGCGTCCTGGATGAGCTGTGAGGGCGAGTAGAACCCCATTGGCTGGCTATTCAGTAACGACACAAGAAACGCCTCGGGCTCGTGGCATTTCAACCAGCTGCTGACGTAGACAAGCAACGCAAAGCTTGCCGCATGGCTTTCTGGGAAACCATAGTCGGCAAACCCCTTTATCTGAGCAAAGATCGCTTCGGCAAATTCCCTTTCGTAGCCACGTATCAACATGCCACTCACCAGGCGATCGTGATAAGGCTCCAGCCCGCCTTTGCGCTTCCAGGCTGCCATCGCACGTCGTAGTCCGTCAGCCTCTCCGGGAGAAAAGCCGGCCGCTAGAATTGCGACCTGCATCACTTGCTCCTGGAAGATCGGCACACCGAGCGTTCGAGCTAGTGCGGTTTCCAAATCCTTGCTCGGATAGCTAACCGGATCTATTCCTTGACGTCGCTTCAAATACGGATGGACAGCACCACCTTGAATCGGACCAGGACGCACGATCGCTACCTCAATCACGAGGTCGTAGAACGTTCGTGGCTTCAATCGTGGCAGCATGGACTGCTGCGCTCTCGACTCAATCTGAAATACTCCGACCGTATCCGCATTCGAGATCATGTCGTAAGTTTCCGGGTCCTCTGACGGGATATCCTGCATCTCAAACGGCTCGCCGCGGTGCAGGGATACGAGGTCAAGCGCCCGGCGAATGACGCTCAGCATTCCCAACGCCAACACATCTACTTTGAGCAACCCGAGCGACTCAAGGTCATCCTTATCCCACTGAATCACGCTACGGTCCTGCATTGCCGCGTTCTCGATCGGTACAAGGCGTGACAGCTTGCCTCGACTGATGACAAAGCCACCGGAGTGCTGGGAAAGATGGCGAGGAAAACCATACAGCTGCGCGGCAAGCGATGCCCAAGTTTGAATGATGGGTGCCGATGGATCCAGCCCTGACTCTGAAAATCGCTCGAGTAAATCTGCGGTGCCGTCGAACCAGTGGTGCGCCTTGGCAACTCGATCGACAATCTGAGCATCAACACCGACTGCTTTCCCTACGTCCCGCAGCACACCTCGCGCACGGTATGTCGATACAGCAGCAGCGATAGCTGCGCGGTCACGCCCATACTTTCTATAGATGTATTGCATAACGATTTCTCTCTTTTGATGCTCGAAATCGACATCTATATCGGGTGGACTATTGCGTTCCCGGCTGATGAATCGTTCAAACAGCATCGTCGATCGCGCAGGGTCTACCTCCGTTATGCCAAGGCAATAACAGACCGCAGAATTGGCTGCTGACCCACGTCCCTGACAAAGAATTCCTTCGCTGCGCGCAAATTTGACGATGTCGTACACCGTCAAAAAATATGGCTCATAGCTCAAATCCGTGATGAGTTCGAGCTCATGTTCGAGCTGCGTCTGCACGTTGAGAGGAATACCACTCGAGAAGCGACGATGCGCTCCAATGTATGTTTCCTGTCGCAGATATTCAGTCGGTGTGAGCCCAGCCGGCACTAGTTCATCGGGGTACTCGTAACGCAACTCATCGAGCGAGAACCCGCAACGTGAAAGAATCGCGACCGTCTCGTTTAACGCGTTGGGATGATGGAGATGCGCCAAGCGCATCCGCGACCGCAGATGCTGCTCGGCATTCGGTGCAAGCTCATAGCCGCATTCTGCAACAGGCTTGCCTATACGGATCGCCGTCATTGTGTCCTGCAGCGGCTTCCTGGAACGGACATGCATGGTTACATGCCCGACCGCAACGACTGGGACACCGTTGCCATACGCTATGTGCTCGACAACACCAGCATGGGGATTGTCCATTGCGCGCTGATGCAGACATAGGCCGACCCATGCACGCCCTGGGAACGTCTCCAACAGCCACTCAACTTGAGCGTCCAGTGTTTCCGGCTTCGCGGGGAACTTGGGAATCAGGATCGCGAGGCACCCTGGCATGCCTCTCAGATGGGCATGCGCCTTCTCTGGTTTCAAGAGGTCCTGTGGCGTCAGGCGATATCCACCTTTGGGTGATCGCATGCGTGCCAGCGTGATGAGCTCGGACAGATTGCCATACCCTTCGCGGTTCTGGGCCAGCAAGATTAGGTCAAGGGCAGGAGACGAATCGGCCTGAGTCAGCTTGAAGTACGACCCGATGACCAACGGAAAATTTAGGTCCTTGGCCGCTACATGCGCCCGCACAACCCCCGCCAAAGAGCATTCATCCGTGATAGCAATCCCGGAGTAACCCAACTGAGCGGCTCGCTTGACCAACTCCTCCGCATGCGAAGCCCCCTCCAAGAAGGTGAAGTTCGATAAGCAGAAGAGTTCGGCATATGCCGGCAACGAGAGAGGCAATGTGTTCATGAGATGTACAACCGATGCAGAACATTTCCATCGAACATCGTGTGGCCGACGTCCTGAAAAACGATGCTCTTTCGCGCTATCCCGATTGATTCGGTATATCTACCGATTCATCTAAGGAGGTGGAGTACCGAAACAAAAGGCTGACGGGCAAGCGTGCCGCTCATCGGTAGAAAACAGGGTTCTATATACGTCGATATCGGGCGGCTCGCCGCGTTCCACGCTGATGAAGCGCTCGAACAGCATCGTGCTCTGATCGGGATCGACCTCGGTAATGCCGAGGCAATAGCAGACCACCGAGTTCGCCGCCGAGCCGCGTCCCTGGCACAGGATGTTCTGGCTGCGCGCGAATTTGACGATGTCGTAGACGGTCAGAAAGAACGGCTCGTAATTCAGTTTCGCGATCAGGGCGAGTTCATGCCGGATCTGCCTGGCGACTTTCTCCGGCACACCATTCCAGTAACGCCGGGCCACACCCGCCCAGGTCTCCTGCTTCAGGTAGCTCGTCGGCGTATGCCCGCGCGGGACGAGTTCGAGCGGGTATTCATACTTCAGGTCGTCGAGGGAGAAATTGCAGCCGTCGAGCATCGTGCACGTCTGCGCGATCTCCTCCGGCGAAAACAGCTTCCCGATCCGCCCGCGCGCACGCAGATGCTGCTCCGCATTCGGCGCGAGCGCATAACCGCATTCCGCGACAGGCATCCCGACACGAATCGCCGTCATCACGTCCTGCAGTTCCTTGCACGAGCGCCGGTGCATCGTCACGTCGCCGAGTGCGACGATGCGCACGCCGCGCCGCTCGCCGGCCGCACGAATCTCCTCGCGCTGCGCACCGTCCAGCGCGCGCTGCAACTGCACGAGCCCGAGCCGTGCACGCTCGCCGAACGTCGCGCGAAACCACGCGACCTGTGCATCGAGCACGTCCGCGCGCACCGGGTACGCGGGCACGAGAATCGCGAAGCAGTCGGGCATGCCGCGCAGGTGTGCGAATGCCTCGGGCGGCCTCGACAGCATGTGCGACGTCAGCGTGTACGTCCCCTTCGGCGCTTCCATCCGCCGCCACGAAATCAGCTCGGACAGGTTGCCGTAGCCTTCCCGATTCTGCGCGAGCAGCACGAGCCCGAACGCGCCGGGGCCCGGATCGTGGCCCGGTGCGACTTCATCCGGTGTGACTTCGAAGTACGAACCGATGACGAGCGGCAACCCTTTCGCCTTCGCCGCGACGTGCATGCGCGGTGCACCGGCGAGCGAGCATTCGTCGGTGATCGCGATCCCGCGATAGCCGAGTTCCGCCGCACGCTCGACCAGTTCTTCCGCATGCGACGCGCCATGCAGGAACGAAAAGTTCGAACGGCAGAACAACTCCGCGTAATCGGGCAGCCAGCTGAATTCCGCAACCATGACCGTTCACCCGAACAGGCCGTGCAGGAACCAGCGCGGCTCGGCTTCGCTCGCTGCCCGCTCCTTGAACACCCAGTAGCACGCTCCGGTTTCGTCCTGCGCGACGTGGTAATCGCGTGCGGCGAGCTGGCCATCGAACCACCCGGCCTCGATCCGTTCCACCGACGACATCATCCTGAGCGGCGTATGAAATACCGGCCGCTCCCCCCGCATCAGCAGCGGCAGCGGCTCGTCCAGCAACCACGCGGGCCTCGGCGGCACGGCCGGCGGCCCGCCGGCCGGCTTGCCGGCCTGCGCATCGAGCGGCAGCCAGCGGTTCGCGGCCTCGGGCCGGTGATCGGCGACGGGTGCCGCGCGCAGCACGTTCTCCGCGCCGAGCCGTGCGACCAGCAGCTCGAACAGCCGCGCACGCGTCTCTTTCGTGCCGCCCGGCTCGGGGAACAGATCGTCGGCCGGCGGCGCGACCGTTTCGACGCGCGTGGCCGTCAGACGCACCGCGATCACCGCGGCCGGCAACTCGACGCGCGCGAGCCGCTCGCCGAGCAGCCGCATGAAGTGCGTCTCGTCGCGCACGGGCGCGGCGAACGCGAGTTCGAGCGGCGTCGGCGGCACGGCCTGGCGGCCGCGCTCGTGCTCGAGATCGAACGTCATCGCGGCCAGCGACAGCTGCCGCGCGGCCAGCCAGCCGCACAGCTGCACGACGAGCCGCCGCGCGGCGAACAGCACGGCTTCCGCGTATTCGACGCGCTCCGGCAATTCGAGCCGCACGTCGAACACCGGCGGCACCGCCATCCATGCGAGCGGCTCGACCGCATCGCCGTACGCGCGATCGAGCGCGGCCAGCAACGCGGGACCGCAGCGGCGCTGCAGCCCCGCGCGCGGCAGGTTGCGCAGGTCGGCGAGCGTGCGGCAGCCGAGGCCGTCGAACCAGCCCGCATACGGACGCGCCTCGGGCAGCAGCACGCACGGCAGCCTGTCGAGCGAACGCACGAGCGACACCTGGCCGGCGACGCGGCGCCGGATGCGTGCACGGGCCGACACGCGCGCGAGCAGCCACGCGCCCCGCCCGGTCGGTGCGGCGGACAGGCGCGCCGCATAACCGAGCGCCGCGAGCGTCGCGCGCACCTGTCGGCACAGCGACGGCAGGCCGCCGAACAGGCGCAGGCTCGGGCCGACGTCGACGATCAGCGTGGCTTCGTCGTCGAGCGCGACGCACGGCGAAAAGCGCAGCAACGCGAGCGCGACCGCGCGCAGCGCATCGGCCTCGCGCGCGGGGTCGCGTTCGACGAGCCGCGTGTGCGGCGCGAGCGTGAGCACGCCGCCGCGCTTCATGCCCGCGCGCACGCCCTGCCGGCGCGCGGGTGCATCGGCGATCAGCACGACACTCTGCTCGAGCACCGCGCAGCCTGCTTCGTCCGCTTCGTCTACGCGTTGCGCCGCGCCGTCAGACGGCGGCGGGGCGCACACGTCGAGCGGCAGGCGCGGCAGATGGATGCCGAGCAAGACGCGCATAGCGGCTCTCCACGATGGGCGACGGCAGGTCGAGCACGAGCGGCTCGCCGCGTGCGGGGCCGCGACGCTTGACGATGTCGAGCGACACGCCGCCCGGCACCGGATACAGCGCGACACGCAGCACGGCCGGCGACGGTTGCCGCGCGGCCGACAGCGGACGCAGCATCACGAACAGCGTGTCGCCCGTGCGCGCGGCCGCGAGATGCAGGCGCCGCAGCGCATCGGGCCGCGCATCCTGCCAGAGCAGCAGCGCGCCGCAGCACCCCGTCTTGAGCGCCTGCTCGGCAGCCCACAGCGCATCGGTGCGGCTGCCGGCACGCAGCCACAGCAGTGCGTCGGACGGTACGCCGAGGCTGGCGAGCGCGGTCGCATGCGGCGCTTGAGGCGGCGCGACGAGCGCAAGCGGACGACGCGCGCTGACGGTGCGTGCGAGCGCGGGTGCGAGCAGCCGCATCTCGCCGCAGCCCGGCTGCGCGGCCAGCAGTTCGACGAGCCCGCCGACCGGCCAGCCGCCGCCCGGCAACTCGGCCGACAGCGGGGCGAAGCCGGTATCGATCGTGCGCGGGCCGCCGCGCGCGAGCTGGGAACCGCGCCACAGCGACGGATGAAGGGATTCGGGAGAAATGGAGGATGCGAGCATGACGCCACCCACAACTGTATGGATATACAGTATATGGCAATGCGCTCGCGTCGCACAGCACCGGCGCGAAACCGGTTTTCGTCAGAGGAAAAACGACGGGCAAGCCGGCGCGGTCGTCATGTTACGCCGCACCGGAGCGGGTATGGCCGGATCGTGCCGCCCGAACGCGCGCCACCGCCAACCGGGCCGAATTGCCGACCCGCCGCGCCCCCCCAATTCGTCGGGATGATTCGTCGGACTGATTCGCCGGGCCGATTTGTCGACCCGACTCGCCTGGCCGACGCGCCAACCCTCACGCGAACCGGCACGATGCAACACCCCGCGCCGCGCCGGCCCGCCCACCAGCCGTCAGCCGAGCAGCAGCGCGTCGTCGTCGAGCTGCTCGTGACGCACCTTCTCGAACATCTGCAGCAGGTCCGGCACGTCGAGCCCCTTGCGCGCGTCGCCCGACACGTCGAGCACGACCTGCCCCTGGTGCAGCATCACCGTGCGGTCGCCGTAGTCGAGCGCCTGCCGCATGCTGTGCGTGACCATCATCGTCGTCAGCCTGCTCTCGGCGACGATGCGCGCGGTCAGCTCCAGCACGAACGCGGCCGTCTTCGGGTCGAGCGCGGCCGTATGCTCGTCGAGCAGCAGGATCCGCGACGGCCGCAGCGACGCCATCAACAGGCTCACCGCCTGCCGCTGTCCGCCCGACAGCAGCCCGATCCGGTCGGTCAACCGGTTTTCCAGCCCGAGGTTCAGCAGCCGCAGCTTGTCGCGGAACAGCTCGCGCGACGGCCGGTCGAGCGCCGCGCGAAAGCCGCGCCGCGCGCCGCGCGCCATCGCGAGCGCCATGTTCTCCTCGATCGTCAGCGCCTCGCAGGTGCCGGCCATCGGATCCTGGAACACACGCGCGACGAGGTGCGCGCGGTCCCACGCGGCCTTGCGCGTGACGTCCGTGCCGTCGATCGAGATGCGTCCCGCATCGACGGCCTGGTCGCCGCTGATCGCATTGAGGAAGGTCGATTTGCCGGCGCCGTTCGAGCCGATCACCGCGACGAACTGGCCGTCGGGAATCTCGAGCGACAGCCCGCGCAGCGCGCGCGTCTCGATCGGCGTGCCGGGATTGAACGTCAGTTTCAGGTCTTGTGCGGACAGCATGTCAGGCCCCTCCGTTCTTGCGCGCGAACAGCTTCTTGCGCGTTGCCGGCAGCACCAGCGCGATCGTGACGAGCGCGGCCGTCACGAGGTTCAGGTCCTGCGCCTTCAGCCCGATGAATTCGCTGTTCAGCGCAAGCGCGATGAAGAAGCGGTAGACGATCGCGCCGAGCACGACGGCGAGCGTCGTCAGCACGAGCCGGCGCGCCGGCAGCAGCGTCTCGCCGATGATCACCGCGGCCAGCCCGATCACGATCGTGCCGATCCCCATCGAGATGTCCGCGCCGCCCTGCGTCTGCGCGAACAACGCACCGGCGAGCGCGACGAGCGCGTTCGACAGCGCCATCCCGGCGAGCGTTGCGCGGCCGGTCGCGATGCCCTGCGCGCGCGCCATCCGCGGGTTCGCACCGGTCGCGCGCATCGCGAGGCCGAGCTGCTACGAGAAGAACCAGTCGAGGCCGAGCTTCGCGACCACGACGACGATCGCGAGCAGCGCGGGGCGCAGCACGTAATCGGGCATCCAGTCGGGCTGCAGCACGGTGAAGACGGTCGGCTCGGTGATGAGCGGCACGTTCGGCCGGCCCATGATCCGCAGGTTCACCGAATAGAGCGCGATCATCATCAGGATGCTGGCGAGCAGGTCCATGATCTTCAGGCGCACGTTGAGCCAGCCGGTGATGAAGCCGGCCACCGCGCCCGCGACGATCGCGATGCAGGTCGAGCTGAACGGGTCGTAGCCGGCGGAGATCAGCGTCGCGGCGACGGCGCCGCCGAGCGGAAAGCTGCCGTCAACGGTGAGGTCGGGGAAGTTGAGGATGCGAAACGAGATCAGCACCCCGAGGGCGACGAGGCTGAAGATCAGGCCGATCTCCAGGGCGCCCAGAAACGAGAACAGAGACATGATGGGGAAATCCTGTTGCTTCCCGGCCGGACGTGTACGGCCGGGCGAAGCGAACGGGCGGCCCCGGGTGGGAGCCGCCCGTCCGGCGGTGTCGTTCAGGCCCGGATCGGGCCTGCAGGCGCGGCGCTCGGGCCGCGGCTTACTTGATGACCGTCTTCGCGTCCTTGAGCAGATCCGGCGCGAGCGTCACGCCCTGCTTCGCGGCCGCGCCCGTGTTCGCGAACAGCTCGAGGTTGCTGCTCGTTTCCGACGCGATCGCGCCCGGCTTCTCGCCCTTCAGGATGCGCGCGACGACCTTGCCCGTCTGGCGGCCGAGGTCGCCGTAGTTGATGCCGAGCGCCGCGATGCCGCCGCGCTTCACGCTGTCGGTGTCGCCGGCGACGAGCGGGATCTTCGCTTCGTTCGCGACCTTCACGAGCGCTTCGTACGCGGACACGACGTTGTTGTCGGTGTTCGTGTAGATCACGTCGACCTTGCCGATCAGGCTTTTCGCGGCCGGGCCGATGTCGACGGTACGCGGCGCGGCCGCTTCCTTCAGCGTCATCCCCTGCTTCGCGAGGATGTCCTTCAGCTCCTTCACGACGACGACCGAATTCGCCTCGCCCGGGTTGTAGACCATGCCGACCGTCTTCGCGTTGGGCACGACGCGCTTGATCAGCGCGACCTGGCGATCGAGCGGCAGCTTGTCGGACACGCCCGTCACGTTGGTGCCCGACGGGCCCCAGCCCTTCACGAGCTGCGCGGCGACCGGATCGGTCACGCCCGAATAGACGACCGGCACGCTCTTCGTCGATGCAACCACCGCCTGCGCGGCCGGCGTCGCGATCGCGACGATCACGTCGGGCTGGTCGCCGACGAACTTGCGCGCGATCTGCGCGGCCGTGCCCGTATTGCCCTGCGCGCTCTGGTATTCCCACTTGAGCTTGTCGTCGCCGTAACCTTCCGCCTTCAGTTCGGCGCGCACGCCGTCGCGGATCGCATCGAGCGCCGGGTGGTCGACGATCGACAGCACCTTGACGGTCTGGGCGTGCGCGGCACCGGCCAGCGCGAGTGCGGCCACGCCGGCCGTGATCGAACGGATCGCGAAAGTCTTGAAACGCTTCATGGGTGTGTCTCCCCCGTATTGTGTCGGTTCTGGATGATGGATTCCCGCCGCCGTCGTGCGGGCGCCGCCACGCGTGCGACGCGGTGGCGGCCGGCCCGTGCGCGCCCCGGGAAGGCGCGCAGCGGCGAACGCACGAGGATACCATTTCCGCAGACCACCGCCTGACTCCCGGCTTTCTTGAAGAGGCCGGGTGGCGGCGCCCGCCGGGGCGCCGCCACCGCGCGCGAAGCCCGGCCGGCGGCGGTTTCGGCCGGCCCCGGCGCAACGCGTCAGCCGTGCTCGCGGCTTTACGTTATGCTGTCGGCCGACCCAGTCCACGCCATCGGAGGCGACATGAAACGGGGGATCCGAGCCATCGCATTCGCGGCTGTCGCGCTGGTGTTGCCGGGGGCGGCGTTCGCGCTGACCGACGGCAGCGCGCAATACGACGACTGCATGCTCAATGCGCTGCGCGAGAGCCGCAACGGTGCGGCGGCCCAGTTGATCCAGCGCTCGTGCGACGCGCTGTACCGCAACAACGCGATGCTGCTGCCGCGCGAGCGGCGCTTTCACGAGTGCGTCGTGCAGTCGCTGCCGGGCGTGCGCGACAACTATGCGATCCAGCAGATCATGTCGATCTGCTCGCGGCGCGGCGAGATGTGAGACGGCGCCGAACGCGGCATCCCGCGGCCCCCCCGACCGGCCGCGCCAATGAAAAAGGGCCTGCGCGATGCAGGCCCTTTCGTTCAGCGGTCCGGCCGGTGTGCGGCGTTCAGAACGACGCGACCATCGAGCCCTTGAACTGCTTCTTGATGAATTCGCGCACTTCCGGCGACTGGTACGCCTTGACCAGCTTCTTCACCCACGGCTGGTCCTTGTCCTTCGCGCGCACGGCGATCAGGTTCGCGTACGGGCTCGTCAGCGATTCGAGCGCGATCGCGTCCTTGGTCGGCTGCAGGTTCGCGGCGAGCGCGTAGTTCGTGTTGATCACGGCCGCGTCGACGTCCGACAGCACGCGCGGCAGTTGCGCGGCGTCGAGTTCGGAGATCTTCAGCTTCTTCGGGTTCTCGGCGATGTCGAGCACCGTCGCGTTGTTGCCGCCCGTGCCGGCGCCCGCCTTCAGCTTGATTACGCCTTGCGTCTGCAGCAGCAGCAGCGCGCGGTTCTCGTTCGACGGATCGTTCGGCACCGCGAGCTTCGCGCCTTGCGGCAGGTCCTTCAGCGTCTTGAACTTCTTCGAGTACACGCCGATCGGCGAGATGTAGGTCAGGCCCGCGCTGACGATCTTGTAGCCGCGCTGCTTCACCTGGCTGTCGAGGTAGGGCTGGTGCTGGAAGCTGTTCGCGTCGAGGTCGCCCGAATCGAGCGCCGCGTTCGGCTGCACGTAGTCGTTGAACTCGATGACCTTCACGTTCAGGCCTTCCTTCTCCTTCGCGACCTTCTGCACGAGCTGCCACACTTCCGCATCCGGGCCGGCCACCGTGCCGACCTTGATCACCTTGTCTTCGGCGTGCGCGCCTGCCGACAGCGTCAGCGCTGCGCCGGTGGCCAGCACGGAAAATACCTTCAGGAGACTGCGACGCTTCATCTGTTTCTCGCTTTCTTGCTTACTGGAAATAGGGCGCGATACGGGTAAGCCCCGACTCGCAGGAAGGGGCAAATGGTGTCACAGGATCGGCGGGAAGTGAAATACATCCCGCTCATATGGGTATGCACCGCAGCGGTGCCGGCGGAAGCTGCGCGACTCGGCCGTTAGTTGCGTTTGAGCGACGTGCGCGTCAGCCGGTGCGCGTCACGCCGCCGCCGCATGGTCGGCCGCCTTCGTGCCGAATGCAGGCTCGCCCGTCTGCCCGCCGGCCCGGCGCGACGACAGGCCGTCTGCATCGACGACCCGGAACGCGCCGACCGCATCGCGCAGCCGCGCGGCCTGTTCCTGCAGCGACGCGGCGGCCGCCGCCGCTTCCTCGACGAGCGCCGCGTTCTGCTGCGTCACCTGATCCATCTGCGTGACCGCGCGCCCGACCTGCGTGATGCCGCTCGCCTGCTCCTCGGACGCGGCCGCGATCTCGCCCATGATGTCGGTCACGCGCGCGACGGCCTGCAGGATCTCGCCCATCGTCGTGCCGGCCTGGCCGACCAGCGTCGAGCCGTTGCGCACGCGCTCGACCGAGTCGACGATCAGCTCGCGGATCTCCTTCGCGGCCGTCGCGCTGCGCTGCGCGAGCGAGCGCACTTCGCCCGCGACCACCGCGAAGCCGCGGCCCTGCTCGCCCGCGCGCGCGGCTTCGACCGCCGCGTTCAGCGCGAGGATGTTGGTCTGGAACGCGATGCCCTCGATCACGCCGATGATGTCGGCGATCTTGCGCGAGCTGTCGTCGATCTCGCCCATCGTGCCGATCACGCGGTTTACGACGTCGCTCCCGGTGCGCGCGATCTCCGATGCGTTGTTCGCGAGCCCGCTCGCCTGCCGCGCGTTGTCGGCGTTCTGCTTCACCGTCGCGGTCAGCTGCTCCATGCTCGCGGCGGTTTCCTCCAGCGACGCGGCCTGCTCCTCGGTGCGCTGCGACAGGTCGTCGTTGCCGGCGGAGATCTGGCGGCTCGCCGATGCGATCGATCCGGCCGACTGGCGAATCCCGCCGATCGTCGCCTGCAGGCGGGCCTGCATGTCGTGCATCGCGGCCATCATGCTCGTACGGTCGCCCGCGCGCACGGGCACCGGCTGCGTCAGGTCGCCCTGCGCGATGCGCGCCGCGAGCGCGGCCGCTTCGTCGGGCTCGCCGCCGAGGCTGCCGCGCACGTTGCGGATGATCACCAGCATCGCCGCGCTGATCACGAAGCCGATCACGAACACGACCGCGAGGTGGCCGAGCAGCGTCCGGTAATAGATGGTGTCGATGTCCTTCAGGAAGACGCCGCTCGAGATGTTCCAGTCCCACGGCGTGAAGCGCGTGACGTAGCTGATCTTCGGCACGGCGGTTTCGCTGTGCGGCAGGCGCCCGCGGTACTCGGCGAAGCCGCTGCCGGTTTCCTTCGCGGCGTTCAGGATCGTGACGAACAGCGGCTTGCCGTCCGGGTCGAGATAGTCGCCGACCTGCGTGCCGACCAGCTTCGGCAGCGTCGGATGCATCAGCACGACCGGCTTCGAGTCCATCACGAACACATAGCCCGAATCGCCATAGCGCATCGCGGCCAGGCTCGCGAGCGCGTCGCGCTTCGCGTCGGCCTCGGGCAACGTGCCGCCCTGCGCCAGTGCGTGATACGCCTTCACGATGCCGGCCGCCGAGTCGACGAGATTCGCGATGCCTGCCTTGCGTTCGGCGAGCATCGTCGCGCGCGTCTCGTATGCGCTCCATGCGCCGACGCCCAGGAGACCGATCCATACCAGCGCAAGCGCGAGCCACAGCTTGCGGTTCAAACTCATTCTGCTCATCTGCGTGCCTTTGTCGATGTCGATGCGCACGCTGCGCGCGAACGGCCCGCCCCGCGCAAACGCTTGCCTTTTTATTTACGGCACCGAGGCTTACAACTTGAATACGCGCGGGTGCGGCGAACCGCCGGCCGGCCGGCCGCCCGCAGCGCGACAGCCCGCATCCGCTGTGCTAAAAAGACCGGCTGGCCGGCACACGAGGAGCCGGCACCATTCCGGGGGCCATCCATGTACGTCATCGACATCCACTACACCGCATCGCTCGAACATATCGACGATGCGCTCGAACGCCATCGCGCGTTCCTGCAGCCGCAGTTCGACAAGGGCATCTTCATCGCGGCCGGGCCGAAGGTGCCGCGCGAAGGCGGCGTGATCCTCGCGGCCCGCATCGATCGCGACGAGCTCGACGCGATCCTGAAGACCGATCCGTTCGTCATCGAGGGGCTCGCCACGTATCGCGTGACGGAATTCCGGATCACGCGTGCCGCATCCGGCTTCAACGTACCCGCGCTGCCGTAACGCGACATGCGACGCGTGCGCGATGCGCGCGCGCCGACACGCCGCCCGACGGGCGGCGCATGCGAACAATGAGGAGAGAACCAGGGTGACGGCGCGTGACGGCCGTCACGCGCACGCCGGGCCGGGCGCCCGGCGGCTGCCGGTCAGTCGACCAGCAGCTTCAGGTCGTGGACCCACGGGCCGGGGCCCTGGCCGTCACGCACGAACAGGCGCAGCTTGCCGTCGCGGTCGAACACGTAGCTCGCGGCGGTGTGATCCATCGTGTAGCTGCCGGGCGTCTTGCCGGGCACCTTCGCGTAGTACACGCGGAAGTCCTTCGTGACCTTCTTCAGCGCGGCTTCGTCGGCCGGCCGCAGGCCGATGAACGACGGATCGAACGCGGGCACGTACTGGCCGAGCAGCGCCGGCGTGTCACGCTCCGGGTCGACGGTGACGAACAGCACCTGCACGCGTTTCGCGGCATCGGGCCCGAGCTGCTTCAACGCTTCGGACAGCTCGGCCATCGTCGTCGGGCACACGTCCGGGCAGTGCGTGTAACCGAAGAACATCACGACGGCCTTGCCCTTGAAATCGCCGAGCGTGCGCACCTTGCCGGCCGTATCGGGCAGCGAGAAGTCGCTGCCGAACTGCGTGTTGCCGGTGATGTCGAGATTCTGGAATTTCGGCGCGTTGTCGCATCCGGCGAGCAGCAGCGCTGCCGTGAATGCGCATGCGAGCATCCAGCCTTGGCGCGCGCGGCGCCCGAACCGTGATTGGAGCATTGCGTTCAAACCGTGCGGTTACACGCCGAGCAGCGGGCGTGCATAGTGATCGACGAGCAGCGCGGCAAACAGCAGCGACAGGTAGACGATCGAGTAGCGGAAGGCCTTGCGGGCGAGTTCGTCCGAATAGTCGCGATGGATCTTCCACGCATACGCGAGGAACACCGCGCCGAGCAGCACCGCGCTCGTCAGGTAGACGGCCCCGCTCATCCCGGAGATGAACGGCATCAGCGTGACCGCGAACAGGATCACCGTGTACAGCAGGATGTGCAGCCGCGTGAACTTCTCGCCGTGCGTGACGGGCAGCATCGGCAGCCCCGCGTTTTCGTAGTCCTTGCGGCGATACAGCGCGAGCACCCAGAAATGCGGCGGCGTCCACACGAAGATGATCAGCCCGAGGATCCACGCGTCGCCCGGCACCGCGCCGGTGACCGCGGCCCACCCGAGCGCCGGCGGCATCGCGCCCGACGCGCCGCCGATCACGATGTTCTGCGGCGTCATCGGCTTGAGCAGCAGCGTGTAGATCACCGCATAACCGACGAAGGTGGCGATCGTCAGCCACATCGTCAGCGGGTTCGTGAACGTGTAGAGCGTCCATGCGCCGACGCTGCCGAGCACGGCCGAGAACAGCAGGATCTGCGGCGTCGTGATCTCGCCGCGCGCGGACGGGCGCCACGCGGTACGGCGCATCATCGCGTCGATCTTCTGTTCGACGAGGCAGTTGATCGCGAACGCCGCGCCGGCCAGCAGCCAGATGCCGACCGTACCGCCGATCAGCACGTGCCACGGCACCATGCCCGGCGTCGCGAGGAACATGCCGATCACCGCGCAGAACACCGCGAGCTGCGTGACACGCGGCTTCGTCAGCGCCATGTACTGGGAAAAGCGGCTACCGGGCGATTGGGAGAGGGTGCTTTGCATGGGGGCGGTCACGCCGGGGCGGCGTCGCGCGCAGGCTGCGCGACACGGCCGGGGCGGCTTGAAAGGATGCGAAAGTTTAACATGACGACGAGCAGCAGCAGGATCGCGGCCCCGCCGTTGTGCGCGACGGCGACCGGCAGCGGCCACTGCAGCACGATGTTGGTCAGGCCCGTCACGAACTGCAGCAGGACGACCAGCAGCACGCCGTTCGCGGGCCGCCGCAGCGATTCGAAGCGGCGCATCTTCAGCGCGAACGCGACCAGATACGCGACCACGACGAACGCGAACGTGCGGTGCGTCCAGTGGATCGCGACCAGCGCGTCCTGCGTGATCGCGTCGCCGTCCTTCGTCATTCCGAGCGCGCGCCACAGGTGGAAGCCGTGCTGGAAGTCCATCGGCGGAATCCACTGGCCGTTGCAGGTCGGGAAGTCGGTGCATGCGAGCACCGCGTAGTTGGTGCTCACCCAGCCGCCGAGCGCGATCTGCACGACCAGCAGCACGAGCGCCGCGAGCGCGGCCGCGCGATAGCGGCCGGCTTCCGGATCGTACGACGGCAGCGGCGTCTGCCGCGCCGCAAGCCACCCGAGCGTGCCGAGCAGCGTGAGGCCGAGCAGCAGGTGGATCGTGACGATCACCGGCTGCAGCTTCATCGTGACCGTCCACGCGCCGAACGCGCCCTGCACGAGGATCAGCAGCAGCAGGCTCGTCGGCCACCACGGCGACACGTGCAGCGGGCGGCGGCGCAGCCTCGCGGACCACGCGATCACGACCTGCGCGATGATCAGCACGCCGATCGCCATTGCGAAATAGCGGTGGATCATCTCGATCCACGCCTTCGTCATGCTGACGGGGCCCGTCGGCATCGCCTGATGCGCGGCCGTGATCGCGGCGTGCGCGATGAACGGCGACGACGTGCCGTAGCAGCCCGGCCAGTCAGGGCAGCCGAGCCCCGAGTCGGTCAGCCGCGTGAAGCCGCCGAACATCACGAGGTCGAGCGTCAGGAAGGTGGTGATCCACACCAGCTTGCGAAACTTGTTGTCGTCGGCCTTCACCCACACGTACGACAGCGGCAGCAGCGCGATGCACAGGCCGATCAGGCCGAGTTGCAGTAGATACGACATCGGTTCTTTGCCTCTCGTCTTGCCTTAGCCGATGCTCGACCACTTCAGCAGCTTCGTCACGTCCGACTTGATCTTGCTGGGGTTCGGATCCTTCGGGAAACGCATCATCAGGTTGCCGTTCGGGTCGACCAAGTAGAGGTGGTCGCTGTCCTTCGTGCCGGCATCGGCCGGCAGCCATGCGGCCACCGCGGCCGGATCGGCGACGAGGCGGCGCGTGTCGGGATACGCGTCGAGCACCTTCTGCGGCATCGCGCCCGCATCGCTGCGCAGCCACACCATCGTGATCCGGTGCCGCTCGCCTGCCTGCGTGACGCGGATCTGGCGCATGAAATAGAGCTTCTGCGCGCATGCGTCGTCACACGCGCTGCGGTCGGTCATCACGAACAGCCACACGCCGCGCAGCGACGACAGCGGCACGGTCTTGCCGGTTTCGTCGGTCACCTGCAGATCCGCGGGGATCGGACGCTGCGGCTCGATCAGCGTGCCGTAGTTCGTCGAGCCGCCCTTCGGCTTGATCACGTAATAGGTGAAGTACGACGCGATCATCGGTGCCGCGCACACGAGACCCAGCAGCACGAGCATCCAGCGGCCGCGCTTGCGGGCCGCCGGCGACATCGGCGCAGCGGCCGAACCCTGACGGGAAGATTGCATGGACAAATCAGACCTCTCGAAACGAACCCGCGGCGCCGGCGCCGCGTCCTGGCATGGCGCTCACGCGCCGGACGACTTCTTCGCCGCACGCCGCGCGGCGTACAGGCCGAAGCCGAGCGCGGCCGCCGCCATCGCCCACCACTGAAACATGTAACCGTAATTGCGCTCGACGCCGGTCGTCGCCGCCGGCCAGTCGCGCACGAGCTTGTCGCCGTCGTCGCTCGTCTGCTGGATCACGAACGGCTGCAGCGGCAGCCCCGTTTCCTTCGCATACGCGGCGACGTCCAGGTTCTGCCGGATCTTCTGGTGCGCCGCCGACCCGCCTTCGCCGAGCTCGAACGCACGCGACGCGTCGGCACGCGCGATGCCCACGATCTCGACGTCGCCCGCCGGCGTCGCGAACGGCTCGATCGCCGTGCGATCGGCGATATTGCGCGGCAGCCAGCCGCGGTTCACGAGCACGACGCCGCCGCCCGTGAGTTTAAACGGCATCACGACGTAAAAACCCGGCTGGTCGTTATACGGCCGATTGTCGAGGAACACCGCCTGCTCGGGCAGGAAACGGCCCTTTGCCCGGACGCGATGAAACTCGATCGACGCGAGCGGCACCGGCTGCGCGCCGAGATCGACCGGCGCCGCCTGCTCGTAGCGCTCGATGCTCGCCTGCAGCGCTTCCTTCTGGTGCGCGCGGTCGCGCTGCCAGAAACCGAGACGGATCGTGACCGCGACGACGACGAGAATCAGCAGCGCAGGCAGCCAGCGAATCTTCATCATGCGGCCCGCCCGGCATGTGCCGGAATGCGAAGTGCGATAATTATCCTCTTCCTTCCGAATTGCCGTCGTCCGGTTCGTGTCATGCACATCCTCGTTCCCATCGCCTTCGTCCTCATCATTGCCAGCATGGGCTCGGCGCTCTACTTCATGATGCACGATCGCGGCCACACGAAACGCATGGTCTGGTCGCTCGCCACCCGCGTCGGGCTGTCGGTCTCGCTGTTCCTGCTCATCCTGATCGCGAACTGGATGGGCTGGATCCATTCGACCGGCCTGCCGATCGGGCGTTGATGCCCCTGCCGTGGCCGCCGCTGTGACATTTCGCCGCACGGCCGCGCCACCAAGCAAAAGCGCCGCCTGACTGAGTCGCGGCGGCGCCAGGGTGGTGTCGCTCGCAGCCTCGCTGCCGCGCCCACGACACCAATGAAAACGGCCCGCGCATTGCTGCGCGGGCCGTTTTTCCATTTACAGCCAGTAGACGACGACGTACAGGCCGAGCCAGACGACGTCGACGAAGTGCCAGTACCACGCGGCGCCTTCGAATGCGAAGTGGTGATCGGGCTTGAAGTGGCCGCGGATCATCCGCACCAGCACCACCGCGAGCATCGTGCCGCCGAGGAACACGTGGAAGCCGTGGAAGCCCGTCAGCAGGAAGAACGTCGAACCGTACACGCCCGAGTTCAGCGTCAGGTTCAGTTCGTTGTACGCGTGGTAGTACTCGAAGCCCTGCAGGAACAGGAAGCAGATACCGAACACGAGCGTCGCGGCCAGCCATGCGATCGCCTTCTTGCGATGGTCGTCACGCAGCGCGTGGTGCGAGATCGTCAGCGTCACGCCCGACGACAGCAGGAACGCGGTGTTCAGCGTCGGGATCGGCCACGGGCCCATCGTCTTGAAGTGACCGGCGAGTGCTGCCGGGCCTTCGTTCGGCCACACGGCGGAGAAATCCGGCCAGATCAGCTTGTAGTCGAGGCTGCCGAGCTGGTGCAGCGCGATTTCACGTGCATAGAACAGCGCGCCGAAGAACGCGCCGAAGAACATGACTTCCGAGAAGATGAACCAGCTCATGCTCCAGCGGTACGACTTGTCGACGTTCTTGCCGTAATGACCGCCTTCCGACTCGGCGATCGCGTCGCCGAACCAGTGATACAGCGTGAAGAGCAACCACAGCAGGCCGAGCAGTGCCGTAAACGGCGCCCAGTCGTGACCGTTGATCCACAGCGCCGCCGATCCGAGCATGACCAGCAGGCCGGTGGCCGCACTGATCGGATGGTGCGACGGATGCGGCACGAAATAGTACGGGGTCTGGTTTTGACCGCTCATGCTTGATTCTCCACTTCTGTCCAATTTGTGTACCGGAAACCGCTCCGGCTTTATTTCTTGCGCGGCGTGACCGCCACCGCTCTTTCCTGCACGCGGCGCCGTGGCGCCGCGCACTGCATTCTTTCGTGGCCGTGGGCCGCTAGACGCGCGCCGCTAGCCGCACGCCTCAGCCCACGACGGCACGCACGATCAGGATCAGCACGCCGATGAACACACCGGCCGCCAGCAACGCGACGATCAGCACGTGCAGCGGATTCAGCTGCGTCGCGTCGGCCTCCAGGTCGCGCCGCTTGCGCACCCCGAAGAACGACCACAGCACGGCCTTCAGCGCCTGACCGAACGACCCGCCCCGCTTGACCTCCGTCATCGCCCCGCCTCCGTCGTCATGCGTCCGGCTTCGCCGCGCCCTGCGCCGCGGTCTTGCCCGGCGCCGGCGCCGGCGTGGCCGGCGTATTCAGCTCGAAGAACGTGTAAGACAGCGTGATCGTCTTCACGTCCTTCGGCAGTTTCGGATCGATCACGAACACCACCGGCATCTTGCGCGATTCGTTCGCGGCCAGCGTCTGCTGCGTAAAGCAAAAGCACTCGATCTTCTTGAAGAACTCCGTCGCCTGCTTCGGCGCGTAGCTCGGAATCGCCTGTGCAACGACCGGCCTGCCCTGCCCGTTCGTCACGTCGTACACGATCGTCGTCAGCTCCCCCGGATGCACGTCGAGGCTGTTGTGCTCCGGCTTGAAACCGAGCGGGCCGCGCGCATTCGCGTCGAACTCGACCGACACCGTGCGGCTGGTGTCGACCTGCGAATTCTTCACCTCGCGCTCGCTCACATCGCGCTGCACCAGGTTGTTGATGCCGGTGATCTGGCAGATCGCCCGGTACATCGGGATCAGCGCGAAGCCGAAACCGAACATCAGCCCGGCCACGACGAAGAGCTTCACCAGCATCGAACGATTGAACGCGCGATCGACGGCGCCCTCTTCCGGCTTCGACATACGACAACTTCCTCGCTACTGCGTCTGTTGCTGCATCAGTGAGTGGACAGCCACCACTGCTTGATCACGACACCCACAAAAAAAACGGCGGCGATGACGAGCAGGATGAGGCCGAGCCGCTTGTTGCCCGCGCGGATCTGCTCGGGCGTTCGTCTTTGTTGTGGATTCCGGTTCATCTGAAACTTCGCTGACATTTCAATTCCGCGCCCGCCGCGCCCGCCGCGCCTGCCTGCGCGGCAGGCAACGGCGGAGCGCAGGGTGAAACTTATTCGACGTGCGGCGGTTGCTCGAACGTATGGAAGGGAGCCGGGCTCGGCACCGTCCACTCGAGGCCTGTCGCGCCGTCCCACGGCTTGTCCGACGCCTTTTCCAGCTCGCCGCCGCCACGGTAGGCCGGCAGCGCGACCGCGAACAGGAAGTACACCTGCGCGAGGCCGAAGCCGAATGCGCCGATCGTCGCGACCTGGTTGAAGTCCGTGAACTGCGCCGGGTAGTCCGCATAACGACGCGGCATGCCGGCGAGACCGACGAAGTGCATCGGGAAGAACGTCAGGTTGAAGAAGATCATCGACGCCCAGAAGTGGATCTTGCCGCGCGTCTCGTTGTACATCCAGCCCGTCCACTTCGGCGCCCAGTAGTACCAGCCCGAGAACAGCGCGAACAGCGAGCCGGCCACCAGCACGTAGTGGAAGTGCGCCACCACGAAGTAGGTGCCGTGATACTGGATGTCGAGCGGCGCCATCGCGAGCATCAGGCCCGTGAGGCCGCCGAACGTGAACACGAACAGGAAGCCGATCGCGAACAGCATCGGGGTTTCGAAGGTCATCGAGCCGCGCCACATCGTCGCGAGCCAGTTGAACACCTTCACGCCCGTCGGCACCGCGATCAGCATCGTCGCGTACATGAAGAACAGCTGGCCGGTGACCGGCATGCCCGTTGCGAACATGTGGTGCGCCCAGACCATGAACGACAGGATCGCGATCGAAGCCGTCGCGTACACCATCGAGCTATAGCCGAACAGCGTCTTGCGTGCGAACGCCGGGATCACCTGCGACACGATCCCGAACGCCGGCAGAATCATGATGTACACCTCGGGGTGCCCGAAGAACCAGAAGATGTGCTGGTACATCACCGGGTCGCCGCCGCCTGCCGCGTTGAAGAACGACGTGCCGAAGTGACGGTCGAACAGCACCATCGTGATCGCGCCCGCCAGAACCGGCATCACCGCGATCAGCAGGTACGCCGTGATCAGCCACGTCCATGCGAACATCGGCATCTTCATCAGCGTCATGCCCGGTGCGCGCATGTTCAGGATCGTCACGACGATGTTGATCCCGCCCATGATCGACGACGCACCCATGATGTGCACCGCGAAGATCGCGAAGTCCATGCCCGGGCCCATCTGCGTCGACAGCGGCGCGTACAGCGTCCAGCCGGCGGCCGTCGCGCCGCCCGGCGCGAAGAACGAACCGACCAGCAGCACGGCAGCGACCGGCAGCAGCCAGAAGCTGAAGTTGTTCATCCGCGCGAACGCCATGTCGGATGCGCCGATCTGCAACGGAATCATCCAGTTCGCGAAGCCGACGAACGCCGGCATGATCGCGCCGAACACCATGATCAGGCCGTGCATCGTCGTGAGTTCGTTGAAGAACTCCGGACGCATGATCTGCAGGCCCGGCTCGAACAGCTCGGCCCGGATGCCGAGGGCCATCACGCCACCCGACAGGAACATGATGAACGAGAACAGCAGGTACAGCGTACCGATGTCCTTGTGGTTGGTGGCGAACAGCCAGCGCCGCCAGCCGTGCGGCATTTCGTGCGCGTGGTCGTCGTGCGCGTGGTCCGCGGCTACGTCGTGCCCGATGCTAGACATGAGAATCTCCTAATGCGAATACGTCGACTAACTCAGCGACACGTCAAGCCGCCGGCCCGATCTCGACACGCCGGGCTTCCTTCGCGTCCGCCCCGCCCGTGATCGTTTCCGGCTTTTTGAGAATAATGTGGTCTTCCGCCACGCCTGCTGCCTTCAGCGCGTCGCGCACGGCTTGCGCGCGATGCTTCGCCAGTTCGGCGTTCGCGTCGGCCGAGCCCGTCTTGTCGGTGAAGCCCGACAGCGCGAGCTTCGCGTCCGGATGTGCCTTCGCATAGTCGGCCGCGGCGGCGATCGCCGCTTTCGCGTCGGCCGGCAGCACGCTCTTGCCCGTTTCGAAGTAGATCGTCGACAGCGCGGCCGATGCCGCTGCCGCCGCCGGCTGTTCAGCGGCGCCCGACGCGGCTTGCGCCGGTGCCGAAGCCGCTTCTGCCGGTGCCGCTGCCGCGCCCGCCGCGTCTTCCGGCATCTTGCCGTTACGCGCGTCGGCCACTTGCTTCGGCTGCAGCAGGTCGTTCTTGTGGTTGCCCCACGAGTTGCGTTCGTACGTGATGACCGAAGCGATGTCGAGATCCGACAGCGACGCCCACGACGGCATCGCGCCCTTGCCGTGCAGCACGCGCTCGACGTGGCCGGCGATCGGGCCGTTCACGATCGGGCTGCCGTCCATGGCCGGGAATGCGCCGAGGCCCTTGCCGCTCACCTGGTGGCAGGCCGCGCAGTTCGCCTTGTAGACTTCCTCGCCGTGCGCGACGAGTTCGGCCATCGTGTAGACCTTGTTCGGATCGACTGCGGCGCCGGCCAGCTTGGCCTTCTGCGCGGTGACCCACTTCGCGTAGTCGTCGTCCGACAGGACTTCGACGACGACCGGCATGTACGCGTGTTCCTTGCCGCACAGCTCGGTACAGAAACCGCGGAACGTACCGACCTTGTCGGCCTTGAACCACGTGTCGCGCACGAAGCCGGGGATCGCATCCTGCTTCACGCCGAACGCGGGCACGTACCACGAGTGGACGACGTCGTTCGCGGTCGTGATGATGCGGATCTTCTTGTTGACCGGCACGACGAGCGGGTTGTCGACTTCCTGCAGGTAGGTGTCGGTGATCGGCTTCTTGCCCATCACTTCGTCACGCGGGGTGGACAGCGTCGACAGGAAGCCGATGCCCTCGCCCGGGCCCTTCACGTAGTCGTAGCCCCACTTCCACTGGTAGCCGGTGACCTTGATCGTGAGATCGGCGTTGGTCGTGTCCTTCATCGCGACGACGGCCTTCGTCGCCGGCAGCGCCATCAGCACGACGATGACGAACGGCACGATCGTCCAGATGATCTCGACGGTCGTGCTTTCATGGAAATTGGCGGCCTTGTGGCCCTTGGATTTGCGGTGCGCGAAGATCGAATAGAACATCACACCGAACACGCCGACGAAGATCACCGTACACAGGATCAGCATCATCGTGTGGAGATCGTAGAGCTCCTCGGCGATTTTCGTGACCGGCGGCTGAAAGTTGATCTCGTTGACGCGGGGGCCGCCCGGGCTATCACCGACCGCCAGGGCGGCACCGGCAAAGAGCAATCCGCTGCATGCCAGCACGCCCGTGAGGGCTCGCTTGATTGTTTTCATAGCATCCTTACCCAAAATTTCCATTCAAACCCTCCCCCGTCGCAAGCCCCTGGCCCGTTTCCGGCCAGTGCCCGCGCCTCGTCAGCCGCAGCGCCTGAGCGATGCACGCAGTTCGTCGGCGAACTGCGCACGCTTGTACTGCGCGAGATGCTGCCCGATTACGACGGTCTGCCCGCGCGATACCAGCCGAATCGGATCGCGTGGCGTCGCACCCGGCTCGACCCGCACCCAGCGCGGGTTGAATTCGATCTGCGTGAGCCGCTCCGCATCCATCCGCTCGATCACGAGCCGGTGCGGATACAGCCTGATGCGCTCGTAATCGACCGCATGGCGAGCATAGATCGCAAATGCGACACCCACCGCCAGCAACTCGATTCCGGTGAAGGGCATGACGAGCCAGGCCCCCCGCCACATCAGCAATGTCGCGATCACCAGCGAGAAGCCCGCGAGCGACGCGTAAAACAGCACGAACTGGCGCGGCGACGCCGAACAGTTGCGTTTCATCAGCCAGTCTTCGAGGACCGGCTCGCCGTTCGTCGTCTCCGCCAAAACCCTCGCTGCTTCCATCGCCGCCTCACGCGAATGGCATGCGATGCATGCCTGCATCGGACTCGTCGCCCCGTATTGCGGGGACCCCGGGACGACAAGCTGACGCATTATAGGCGGGTTCAATGGCATCCACAAGCAAGCGGCTATCGCCCCGCAAGCCAAGCGCGACAAGCTTTCCGGCCATTTCAGGCGCCAATTCGACCCCGCTTTGCGCCGCTAATTTCAGACATAACAAAACCCCTCTTTACCGCTCTACCGATTCTTCGGACGCCCCTTTCCGATGTCCTCGATGCGCACGATCCCGTGCCCCTCGGCGGTCGTGCGCGGCACGGCCTTCCACGCGTGGCCGTAGATCACTTCGAACGTCAGGGCGATCGTGCCGTCCGCGCGCCGGCGCGCCTCCAGCGCGTCGCCGAGCGCCGCGCGAAAGCGCCGGGTCGCGCGCTGCGGCGCCTCGCGCTCGAACGGATAGGCACCCCAGCGGCGCACGTCGGCCAGCAGGGAATCGGGGGTCTTGTAGGTGACGGTCAGCACTTCCTGATCCATCACGGGAATCTCGAAGCCGCTCTCGACGAGCATGTCGCCGAGGTCGTGCATGTCGACGAAATCGATCACGCGCGCGGCGGGCGGCACGATGCCGAGCGCCGCTTCCGCATCCGCGCAGGCCGCGCGCAGTTCGCGCAGCGTGTCGGGGCCGAGCGTGCTGAACATCAGCAGCCCGTTCACGCGCAGCACGCGCTGCCATTCGGGCAGCACCGTGTCCGGACGCGAATGCCAGTGGAGCGCGAGATTCGACCAGATCAGGTCGAACGCGCCGCCCGGGAACGGCAGCGCGGCGAAGTCGGCCTGGGCGACGCGGGGGCCGCGCTGGCCAAGCGCACGGCCGAGCGAGGCCGGCAGCCAGCGGCGCCAGCTCGTCTGCTCGACCTCGCGCTGACCGGCTCGCGCGAGCATCGCGCCGGACAGGTCGACGCCGAATACGGGTGCCTCCGGAAAGCGCGCGCGCAGCGCCGGCAGGTCGTCCCCCGGGCCGCAGCCCGCGTCCAGCACGGCCGCGGGGCTGACCTTGATGTATTCGAGGCGCTCGTTCATCCGCTGCGCGATCTCGCGCGGCAGGAACGCGACCGCGTCGAACGTGGCGGCGCGGCGGTCGAAGATCCGCCGCAGGCGCCTTGCGTCATTGGCCGGACGGCCGGTTGAAGTCGAAGCTGGGGACATGTCGGGCACACTGGCGAAGAGCCCGAAGTATACTCGCTCGCCCCGCAGGCTTCATTGAGGCGGGGTGTCAGGAGTGTTGCGATGATCCGCAGTTCCGCCCGGCGCACGATGCGCGTCGCTTTGTCGCAGGTTCGCGCGCTGGCCGCGCGCGTCGCCGCGGTCGCGCTGCCGAATCGCTGCGCACTGTGCGGCAATTTGTCACACACGATGATTTGCGTCGCCTGCGACGCCGCGTACTGGAACGAAGCACGGCTGCGCTGCGGCGTCTGCGCGATACCGCTGGGCACCGGGCAACCGCGTTCGCACCGGCCCGGCGGGGCTCACGCCGGCAGCGCGGCCGCGTACCGTTGCGACACGTGCCGTGCGGCACCGCCGCCGTTCGATGCGACGCTCGCGCTGGCGGATTACCGCACGCCGCTCGACGGGCTCGCGCGCGGCCTGAAGTTTCACCGGCAACTCGCGCTCGGCACCGAATTCGCGGCACGGCTCGCGCGGCTGATCGACGATACGCCCGGCGCCGGCGGCTTCGACCTGGTGGCGCCAGTGCCGCTGTCGCACCGGCGGCTCGTCGCGCGCGGCTACAACCAGGCGTGGGCGATCGCGCGCCCGCTCGCGCGGCGGCTCGGCGTGCGCGCGGATGCGGCGCTGCTCGCGCGCATCGCCGACACCGCGCCGCAGTCGCGGCTCGACCGGCACGCACGGCGCGACAACGTGATCGCGGCATTCGCAGTGGCGGGCGGCGTCGCCGGCCGCCACGTTGCGCTCGTCGACGACGTGATGACGTCCGGCGCGACGCTCGCGGCCGCCGCGCACGCACTGAAGGCGGCGGGTGCCGCACGCGTGACGAATCTGGTTGCGCTGCGCACCGCCAGGGATTAATTAGATAGAGAGGCCGACCGACCGGACACGGCGGCGGCCGTCACGAACCGGCCGGCCGGGAACGCGCGCGTAGCGCCGCCCCGGCCGGCCCAGCCAAACCGGAACATGTTCAACGTCGTCCTCGTCGCCCCCGAAATCCCGCCGAACACCGGCAACGTGATCCGCCTGTGCGCCAACACGGGCGCGCGCCTGCACCTGATCGAGCCGCTCGGCTTCCCGCTCGACGACGCGCGGATGCGCCGTGCGGGCCTCGACTATCACGAGTATGCGCAGATGCGCGTACACCGCGACTGGGACGCGTTCATCGCGGCGGAAACGCCCGATCCGGCGCGAATGTTCGCGTTCACGACACGCGGCTCGGGCCGCTTCCACGATCATGCATTCCTGCCCGGCGACTGGTTCGTGTTCGGCTCGGAGACGCGCGGCCTGCCCGCCGAACTGCTCGAGCGCTTCCCGAACGAACAGCGCGTGCGCCTGCCGATGCGGCCGGACAACCGCAGCCTGAACCTGTCGAACACGGTCGCGGTGGTCGTGTTCGAGGCGTGGCGCCAGGCCGGGTTCGAAGGCGGCGCATGACACCGGGACGGCGCCTCCCGCCCCGCGGAAGGCGTCACGTCCGCGTGAGCCGCGCGCGGTACAGGTCGTAGATGTCGGGGGAAAAGCACGCGAACACCACGCGTGCGAGGTTCGGCGCCTGCGGCAGCATTTCGGCGACGGTGCCCACGGCGATGTTGACGGCTTCTTCGGCCGGATAACGATAGATTCCGCAGCTGATCGCCGGGAACGCGATCGACGTCGCCGCGACCTCCTCGGCCAGCTCGATCGCGCGGCGGTAGCACGACGCGAGCAGGTCGGCCTCGCCGCGCCCGCCGCCATGCCACACGGGCCCGACCGCATGGATCACGTAACGCGCCGGCAGCCCGTGGCCGCGCGTGAGCCTGGCGTCGCCCGTGTCGCAGCCGCCGAGCGTGCGGCACTCGGCGAGCAGGCCGGGGCCGGCCGCGCGGTGGATCGCGCCGTCGACGCCGCCCCCGCCGAGCAGCGAGCCGTTCGCGGCATTGACGATCGCGTCGACATCGAGCGTCGTGATGTCGACGACCTGCGCATCGAGTGTGGTGGAACGGATCTGCAGCATGACAACCTCCCGGAACGCCGGAGACTGTTCAAGCGTAGCGCGCTTTGACGCCGCGCGCCCGCGGCGAACACGGCGCCAGGTCGCGCTATTCGGCGCGCGCGTCGCGCCGCAGCAGGCCGCTGACGGCGTCGCGCGGCGCGATGCCGTCGAACAGCACGCCGCACACGGCTTCGGTGATCGGCATTTCGATCGACTGCGCCCGCGCGATGGCCAGCACGGCCTGCGCACAGCGCACGCCTTCGGCCACGTGGCCGAGCGCGCCGAGGATGTCGTTCAGCGTGCGGCCGGCCGCCAGTTGCAGGCCGACCGTGCGGTTGCGCGACAGGTCGCCCGTCGCGGTGAGGATCAGGTCGCCGAGGCCGGTCAGGCCCGTGAAGGTTTCCGCACGGCCGCCGAGCGCGACGCCCAGCCGCGACATTTCGGCGAGGCCGCGCGTGATCAGCGCGGCACGCGCGTTCAGCCCGAGGCCGAGGCCGTCGGCGATACCGGTCGCGATCGCGAGCACGTTCTTCACCGCGCCGCCGACCTCGACGCCGACCACGTCGTCACCCGTATAGATCCGCATCGCGCCGTGATGGAACGCGGCGAGCGTGCGCTCGCGGCATTCGGCGGACGTGCTCGCCACCGTCAGCGCGACGGGCAGCGACTGCCCGACCTCGCGTGCGAAGCTCGGCCCCGACAGCACGCCGTTGCTGTGCTGTTCGGGCAACTCGGCCGCGATCACCTGGTGCGGCAGCAGATGCGTGTCGGCCTCGAAGCCCTTGCAGACCCAGACGATGTGCGCGGGCACGCAGCCCGCAGCGCGCATCGCGTGACACAGCGTGCGCAGCCCGGCCACCGGCGCGGCGATCACGCACAGAGCGTCGTCCGCGGCGCCGTGCGCGAGCGCGGCGCCGAGATCGGCGTCGTAGCGCAACGCGTCAGGCAGCGCGATGCCGTCCAGATAGCGGGAATTTTCGTGCCGGGCCTGCAGCCCGGCGATGAGCGCGGCATCGCGCGCCCACAGAAGCGTATCGTGCCGCGCGGCCAGATGGCCCGCGAGCGCGGTGCCCCAGGCACCGGCGCCGAGAACGGCTACTTTCATACCCAGCACCGGTCCTCCGAGCAAAACGTCAGTTCAGCGTCGTGCCGTTCGGCGCGCCTGCTGCGGCGCCGGCCTGCTGCTGAAGCTGCGCGAGACGCTGTTCGTACAGCGCCTGGAAGTTGATTTCCGCCAGGTGGATCGGCGGGAAGCCCGCGCGCGTGATCGCGTCGGCGATGTTCGAACGCAGGTACGGGAACAGGATCGTCGGGCACGCGATGCCGACGAGCGGGTCGAGCTGTTCGTCCGGAATGTTGCGGATGTCGAAAATGCCGGCCTGCTTCGCTTCGATCAGGAACGCGACCTTGTCCTTCACCTTCGCGGTGACGGTGCCCGACACGACGACTTCGAACACGCTTTCCGCGAGGCGGTCGGCTTTCACGTCGACTTCGACTTCAACCGACGGCATGTCCTGCTCGAGGAAGATCGCCGGCGAATTCGGCTGCTCGAGCGACATATCCTTCAGGTAGACGCGCTGGATGTTGAAGAACGGTTGGTTTTCGACGTCGGACATGGTGTTTCCCTAAAAGTGGTGACGGGGCGGCCCGGCTTCGCGCCGGCCGCCACGGATGAATCCTGCGCGCCCAAGCCGCGGCGCGGCCGGCGGCCATTCTGCCCTAATCAGGCCGCTTGCAGAAGCGGAACGAGCCCGCCTTCGCGGTCGAGCTTCGACAGATCGTCGTAGCCGCCGACGTGCGTGTCGCCGATATAGATCTGCGGCACCGTGCGGCGCCCCGTGCGCGACATCATTTCGTCGCGGCGGGCCGGATCGCGGTCGATCAGCACCTTCTCGATCTGCTCGACACCGCGCAGCTTCAGCAGGCGCTCGGCCTGGATGCAATACGGACACACCTGCGTGCTGTACATCAAAACCTTGTTCACTTCGCCACTCCTTGTTTGACGACCGGCATCCCGGCCTGCTGCCAGGCAGCCACGCCGCCCTCGAGCACGTGCACCTCGGCGTAGCCCGCCGCCTCGACCTCGCGCGCCGCCTTCTGCGACTGCTGGCCGTTCTGGCAGACGAGCAGCACCGGCGTGCTCTTGTTCTTCGCGACCTGCGCGATCTTCGCGCCGATCTCGCCCGCCGCGACCTGACGGGCCGACGGCAGGTGGCCGGCCGCGAAGTCGGACGCAGCGCGCACGTCGATCACGACCGCGTTGCGGCGGTTGATGAGTTGCGTCGCCTCTGCGGCCGACAGGCCGCCGCGACCGCGGCGCAGCGCGGGCCAGGCCAGCAGGCCGCCGGATACCACCAGGATCGCGATAAGGGCCAGGTTGGTGTAATCGGTAAAGAACGTCACGGAATTCCGCCGGAAAAAGAGAAATCGGATGAGGACAATCCCGCCATTATAAAATAACCGTCTTGCGCGATGGCGGGCCCCGGTCGGGTCCCGTACGACGCGCCCCGCTTCCCTATCACTACCGACCGCAAGATCCATGTACAAACTCGTTCTCATCCGCCACGGCGAATCGACGTGGAACAAGGAAAACCGCTTCACCGGCTGGGTCGACGTCGACCTGACCGAACAGGGTCGCAACGAGGCCTACCAGGCCGGCGAATTGCTCAAGGAGGCCGGCTACACGTTCGACATCGCGTACACGTCGGTACTCAAGCGCGCGATCCGCACGCTGTGGCACGTGCAGGACCGGATGGACCTGATGTACCTGCCGGTCGTCCACTCGTGGCGCCTGAACGAGCGCCACTACGGCGCGCTGTCGGGCCTGAACAAGGCGGAAACGGCCGCGAAGTTCGGCGACGACCAGGTGCTCGTGTGGCGCCGCAGCTACGACACGCCGCCGCCCGCGCTCGAGCCGACCGACGAACGCGCGCCGTTCAACGACCCGCGCTACGCGAAGGTGCCGCGCGAGCAGCTGCCGCTCACTGAGTGCCTGAAGGACACGGTCGCGCGCGTGCTGCCGCTGTGGAACGAGTCGATCGCCCCGGCGGTCCGCGCCGGCAAGCAGGTGCTGATCGCCGCGCACGGCAACTCGCTGCGCGCGCTGATCAAGTACCTCGACGGCATCTCGGACAGCGACATCGTCGGCCTGAACATCCCGAACGGCGTGCCGCTCGTGTATGAACTCGACGAGAACCTGAAGCCGATCAAGCACTATTACCTCGGCGATCAGGACGCGATCGCGCAGGCGCAGGCCGCCGTCGCGAAGCAGGGCAAGGCGGGCTGACGCCCGTCGGCCGGGCGAGCCTGCCGGGCCGGGCGGGCCGCGTCCGGCCCGGCATGCCCGACCCCGGCCCCGCCCCTTGCCGGCGCACCGCGCGAACCTTCGCGCCCCCGGCGCTGTCGAAACCGCTTTCGAACCCGCGGCGCGTCCGGCGGTGCCCGGCCGGGCCGCCTTCCGGGACCGCCGCTACGCCCGCTGCGACGCAATTCGCGCCGTTCCACTGAGTCTTCGGACGAACAGTTATACTTGTCCGCTACATCCCCGCTACCGCCACGCGCTTCCCGACCGCACCAGATCTCTATGCGAATGAAATTGAAGAACATCGGCCTGATTGCCGCGGGCCTCGCCACGGGCGTGTTCGCCACGCTGCAGGTTTCCGCATCGGCCGAGCAGACCGCCACGGCGCCGCTTCCCCTCGACCAGCTCCGCCTGTTCGCGGAAGTCTTCGGACAGATCAAGCGCGAGTACGTCGAACCGGTCGACGACAAGAAGCTGCTGACGGCCGCGATCAAGGGCATGGTGTCGAGCCTCGATCCGCACTCGTCGTTCCTCGACAAGACCGACTATGACGAGCTGCAGGAGCAGACGAAGGGCCGCTTCGCGGGTCTCGGCATCGAGATCTCGCAGGAAGACGGCCTCGTCAAGGTGATCTCGCCGATCGAAGATACGCCCGCGTTCCGCGCCGGCATCCGTCCGGGCGACCTGATCACGCGCATCAACGACAAGCCGGTGCGCGGCATGACGCTCGACAAGGCCGTGAAGCAGATGCGCGGCGAGCCGGGCACCAAGGTCACGCTGACGATCTTCCGCAAGAGCGACGACCGCACGTTCCCGGTCACCGTCACGCGCGCGATCATCAAGGTCCAGAGCGTGAAGATGAAGATCCTCGATCCGGGCTATGCGTATGTCCGCATCACGAGCTTCCAGGAGCGCACGACGCCCGATCTCGCGCAGAAGCTGCAGGACATCGCACGCCAGCAGCCGAACCTGAAGGGCCTCGTCCTCGACCTGCGCAACAACGGCGGCGGCCTGCTGCAGAGCGCGGTCGGCGTGGCCGGCGCGTTCCTGCCGCCCGACTCCGTCGTCGTATCGACCAACGGCCAGATCCCCGATTCGAAGCAGGTCTACCGCGATACGTACGACAACTATCGCCTGCCGTCCTTCGACGGCGATCCGCTGAAGAACCTGCCGCCGGTCTTCAAGACGGTGCCGATGATCGTGCTGACGAACGCCTATTCGGCATCCGCGTCGGAAATCGTCGCCGGTGCGCTGCAGGATTCGAAGCGCGCGCAGATCATGGGCAAGACGACGTTCGGCAAGGGTTCGGTGCAGACGGTCCGCCCGATGACGGCCGACACCGCGCTGCGCCTGACCACCGCGTACTACTACACGCCGAGCGGCCGTTCGATCCAGAACAAGGGCATCACGCCGGACGTGCCGGTCGATCAGTACGCGGACGGCGATCCGGACGACGTGCTCGTGACGCGCGAGGTCGACTACACGAACCACCTCGCGAACACGCAGGATCCGAACGAGAAGAAGGAACAGGAAGAGCGCGAGCAGCGCCGGATGGATCAACTGCGCGTCCTCGAAGAGCAGAACGACAAGAAGACGCCGGAGCAGCGCCAGAAGGATCGCGATCGCAAGCCGATCGAGTTCGGCAGCGCCGACGACTTCATGATGCAGCAGGCGCTCAACAAGCTCGAAGGCAAGCCGGTGCAGGAATCGAAGTCGCTGCTCGCCGAAAGCACGAAGGCCACGGCCGGCAAGGCCGCCACGGCCCCGAAGGCATCGGGCGCAAGCGCGAAGCCGGCTTCCGCACCGAAGCCCGCGTCGGCGCCGAAGTAAGCGCCGGCCGGCATCCGACGGGCCATCGCGGGAAGACCGCGATGGCCCGTTTTTCATGCGCGCCTAAAATAACGACACGTCCGCCGCTTCGCCCACGACTCCCCCATGAACGACGATCAACTCCTTCGCTACTCCCGCCACATCCTCGTCGACGAAATCGGCATCGAGGCGCAGCAGCGCTTTCTCGATGCGCATGCGATCGTCGTCGGCGCGGGCGGCCTTGGCTCGCCCGCCGCAATGTATCTCGCGGCATCGGGCGTCGGCACGATCACGCTCGTCGACGCCGACACGGTCGATCTCACGAACCTGCAGCGGCAGATCCTGCACGTGACGGCCTCGGTCGGCCGCAGCAAGGTCGAATCGGGGCGCGACACGCTCGCGCAACTGAACCCCGAGGTGAAGGTGCACGCGGTCGCCGCACGCGTCGACGACGCATGGCTCGACGCGCACGTGCCGGGCGCGACCGCCGTGCTCGACTGCACCGACAACTTCGCGACGCGGCACGCGATCAACCGCGCGTGCGTCGCGCACGGCGTGCCGCTCGTGTCGGGCGCCGCGCTGCGCTTCGACGGCCAGATCAGCACGTTCGATTTCCGCGACCCGGCCGCGCCCTGTTATGCATGCGTGTTTCCGGAAGACCAGCCGTTCGAGGAGGTCGCGTGCGCGACGATGGGCGTGTTCGCGCCGACGGTCGGGATCATCGGTGCGATGCAGGCCGCCGAGGCGCTGCGCGTGATCGGCGACATCGGCAAGACGCTCAACGGGCGGCTGATGATGCTCGATTCGCTGCGGATGGAATGGACGACGATGAAAATCGCGCGCCAGGCCGACTGCCCCGTGTGCGGGGGCCGGCACTGACGCGCGACGGGCATGCGCCAGGCGGCGCATGCGTGGTGACACTTCGCTACTGTTTCAGCCGCGACGCGGGCGCCTATGCGGCCGCATCCGCGCGCGGCTCGGCGACCGCCAGGCGCTGCAGCGCGGCCTGGACTTCCTCCGGCTCGAACGCGGCGAGCACGTCGGCCGTCGGCTTTTCGAGCGCCTTCAGGTGTGCGCGCAGGATCTCCTGCTTCACGACGAGCAGCTGGCTCGGGTGCATCGAGAACTCGGTGAGCCCCATCCCGAGCAGCAGGCGCGTGAGCGCCGGGTCGCCCGCCATCTCCCCGCACACCGACACGGATACCCCCGCGCGCTTCGCTTCGCGCAACGTGTAGGCGATCAGGTGCAGCACGGCCGGGTGCAGCGGGTCGTACAGGTGCGCGACCGCGTTGTCCGCACGGTCGATCGCGAGCGTGTACTGGATCAGGTCGTTCGTGCCGATCGACAGGAAATCGAACCGCTTCAGGAACAGCGGCAGCGCGATCGCCGCGGCCGGGATCTCGATCATCGCGCCGATGCGCACGTTCGGATCGTACCCGAGCCCCGCGTCGTCGAGCTGGCGCTTCGCCTCGCGGATCAGGTCGAGCGTCTGGTCGATCTCCTGCGCGTGCGCGAGCATCGGGATCAGGATCTTCACCTGGCCGAACGCGGACGCACGCAGGATCGCACGCAACTGCGTGAGGAACATCTGCGGCTCGGACAGGCTCCAGCGGATCGCGCGCAGGCCGAGCGCGGGGTTCGGCGCCGTCTCGTAGCCTTCGTCGAGCGCCTCGAGCGGCTTGTCCGCGCCGACGTCGATCGTGCGGATCGTCACCGGCATGCCCTTCATCCACTCGACGGCCCGCTTGTAGGCGGCGAACTGCTCCTCCTCTTCCGGCATCTCCTTCTGATGCATGAACAGGAACTCGGAACGGAACAGCCCGACGCCGACCGCGCCGGCCTCGACGGCCGCCTTCGCGTCGTCGGGCAGCTCGATGTTCGCGTACAGGTCGATCTTGGTGCCGCACAACGTTTGCGTCGGCGAGAACTTCAGACGCTGCAGCTTGCGTTGCTCCAGCAGCTTCTCGGACTGCCGGTACGAATACTCCTCGAGGACGATCGGCGCCGGATCGACGATCACGATGCCCTGGTCGCCGTCGACGATGATCAGGTCGTCCTGGCGGATCAGCGCGCTCGCGTGCTGCACGCCGACCGCGGCCGGAATGCCAAGGCTGCGCGCGACGATCGCCGTGTGCGACGTGCGGCCGCCGAGGTCGGTGACGAACGCCTGGAACGACTGCGACTTGAACTGCATCATGTCGGCCGGCGCGATGTCGTGCGCGACGACGATCATCTCGTTCGTGCCGTTCGCGGCCGCGCGGTCGAGCGCCTGCGACGCGGACGGTGCACCGGCGAGCGCCTTCAGCACGCGCTCGACCACCTGCTCGATGTCGGCCTTGCGCTCGCGCAGGTACTCGTCCTCGATGTCGTCGAAGTGACGCGTAAGCAGCTCGAGCTGCTCGGTCAGCGCCCACTCGACGTTGTAGCGGCGCGTGCGGATCAGGTCGATGGTTTCCTGCACGAGCATCTCGTCGCCCAGGATCATCGCGTGGACGTCGATGAATGCACCGACCTCGCTCGGGGTGTCGTCGGTAAGGTCGGCGCGCAGCGCCTCGAGTTCGTGATGCACGACATCGAGCGCCGTGCGGAAGCGCTCGACCTCGGCATCGGTCTGGTTTGCGTCGATCAGGTAATGGGCGACGTCGAGCGCCGCCGGCGCGATCAGGTACGCTCGCCCGATCGCGATACCTCGTGAGACGGGAATGCCATGCAGCGTGAAGGACACGCGCACCTCCTCTGTACAAGTAAAGCCGCGGCACACTGCTGCGATGCGCTTATGACCCCGGTTAGCGATTATAAATTCCGCGACTCCCCGCTGACTGCATGCACCGCAGCATTGCGCATTCCGCATCAATGCTTCCGACGAAAAAAATGCCGCGGAATCCGCGGCATTCTGACTGGAAACGGCAACGATCCCGTGCGCGGCGCGCGCGGATCACTGGCCTTCGCCGAACTTGTCCGCGATCAGTTTCAGCAGTGCGTCCATCGCTTCCCGCTCGTCGGGCCCTTCGGTCTCGATCGTCACGGTGCTGCCGATGCCCGCCGCCAGCATCATCACGCCCATGATGCTCTTCGCGTTGATCTTGCGCCCGTTGCGCGTCATCCAGACTTCCGACTGGAAGTTGCCGGCCAGTTGCGTAAGCTTGGCCGATGCGCGCGCATGGAGCCCCAATTTATTGACGATGGTGGTTTCTTGTTGAAGCATGATTCTCGGTCGGGTCGGTCGGGATCGCCGGCGGCGCGCGCCGGCGGTGCTGTCTAAAACGGAAAACGGGAAATCAGTGCGACTCGGTGCGCGGTTGCGGTTCCGGCGGAATCGGCGCGCACTGGCCGCAGCCGGTTTCCGTCGGCGGCGGCGGCGTGCCGGCCGACACTTCGTGGACGCCCTTCGCGCCGCCGGACAACGCCTTGTCGACGAGCTTGTCGAGCGGCACGGTGCGGTAGCAGACGGCCCGCACGAGCATCGGCAGGTTCACGCCCGCCAGCACGCGCACGTTGTCGAGCTTCGCGAGCTGGCCGGCGATGTTCGCCGGCGTCGCGCCGTACATGTCGGTCAGCACGACCACGCCGTTGTCTTCGCGGAGCCGCGCGAGCTCCGCATGCGCGAACGCCATCACCTGGGCCGGATCGCTGTCCGCCATCACGTCGATACAGCCGATGCGGGCGGGCACGCCGCCATAGATGTGCGCGATGCAGTCCCGCAGCGCGGTGGCGAGCGGGGCGTGCGCGATGATCAGGATCCCGGCCATGTCAGATCGCTCCCGGCCGCCCCTGGCGGGCCGATACCCCGCGGCGGGGCAATGAGCGTAGCGAGTGTGGGAAACGTTTCATGGTCAGCCTTGCAACAGTTTCGGCCCGACCGCCGGGCCTTTGGTGCGCGATCGCGGCACCGGGCAAGCGGGCATTGTAGCAGGCCGGTCGAGCTGCTCCGGCGACGGGGGACCTGCGCGGCCGCCGCCGGGGTTGCGCGGGAGACGGCCTACGCGGCCGCACGCTCCAGCGCGTCGATGAACATCGCGGCGACGTCGAAGCCCGTCTGCTCCATGATCTCGCGGAAGCACGTCGGGCTCGTGACGTTCACCTCGGTCAGCCAGTCGCCGATCGCATCGAGGCCGACCAGCAATAGCCCGCGCGCCGCGAGCACGGGCCCGAGCGTGTCGGCGATCTCGCGATCGCGCGCGGTCAGCGGCTGCGCGACCCCGAGCCCGCCCGCCGCGAGATTGCCGCGCACCTCGCTGCCCTGCGGAATCCGCGCGAGCGAATACGGCACCGGCTCGCCCGCGATCAGCAGAATGCGTTTGTCGCCGGCCTTGATCTCGGGAATGAACTTCTGGATCATCAGCGAGCGCGTGCCGTCATGGCCGAGCATCTCGATGATCGCACCGAGGTTCATGCCGTCGGCCTTCACGCGGAACACGCCCATCCCGCCCATCCCGTCTAGCGGCTTGACGATCACGTCGCCGTGCTCGGCGTGGAAGGCGCGCAGGCGCGCCGCATCGCGCGTGACGAGCGTCGGCGCGACGAATTGCGGAAACTCGCCGATCGCGAGCTTTTCCGAGTGATCGCGAATCGACTGCGGCTTGTTGAACACACGCGCGCCCGCCCGTTCGGCAAGCTCGAGCATCCACGTGGCCGTTACGTATTCCATGTCGAACGGCGGATCCTTGCGCATCAGCACCGCGCCGAACGACGTCAGCGCACGCGACTCGTGAGCGGCCGCCTCGTACCACGGTTCGCGGTGCAGGTCGGCCGTGTCGCCGACGATCGTCACGCGCTGCACGTCCGCCTCGACACCGCTCCCCGTCCATGCGAGCTGGTGCGGCTGGCACGCGTACACCGCATGCCCGCGCCGCGCGGCCTCGGCCATCATCGCGTAGGTCGAATCCTTGTAGATCTTGAAGCGCTCGAGCGGGTCGGCGATAAAGAGAATGTCCATGAGGTCCTGTACGTGGCGAAGGTCCGTTATACCTGGATGGCTTCGGGGTCGGTCTTTTCCAGTTCGATCGACGACGCGATCAGCGACAGCCGCGCGACGACGCCGTACATGTAGAAACGGTTCGGCGGCGCGGCACCCGGCTTCGCGCCGGCATCCGGCAGCGCGGTGTGCTCGAAGCCGAGCGGCACGTAGTGCATGCCGGGCGCGTTCAGGTTCTGGTCGCGCTCGCGGCCGGCGTGCGTGCGGTAGAAGCCGCCGACCACGTAGCGGTCGATCATGTATACAACGGGCTCGGCCACTTCGTCGCCGACGCGCTCGAACGTATACACGCCTTCCTGCACGATCACGTCGCGCACCGCGAGGCCGGCCTTCGACTCGGCCATCTGCGCGCGCTCGGCCTTCGACATCCGGCCGATCTCGGCCGCGTCGTGCACGGTCATCACGCCGCGCCCCGCCGTGCCCGCGTCGGCCTTCACGACGACGTACGGCTTCTCGCTGATCCCGTATTCGCGGTACTTGCGCGCGATCTTCTTCAGCACGCCGTCGATCGCGTCGGCGAGCGCCTGTTCGCCTTCATGCGCCTGCCAGTCGACACCTTCCACGTGCGCGAAATACGGATTCACCATCCACGGATCGACGCCGACCATCTTCGCGAACTTCTTCGCGACGTCGTCGTAGCACGCGAAGTGCGTCGACTTGCGGCGCACGGCCCAGCCCGCGTGCAGCGGCGGCAGCAGGTACTGCTCGTGCAGGTTTTCCAGCACGGCCGGGATGCCGGCCGACAGGTCGTTGTTCAGCAGGATCGAGCACGGGTCGAAATTCTTCAGGCCGAGGCGGCGCTGCGAACGCTCGAGCGGCTCGAGCACGATCTTCTGGCCGTCGGCCAGCGTGATCGGCGTCATGTCGGTGATGCTCGGGTCGAGCGAGCCGAAGCGCACGTTCAGGCCGGCCTGGCGCATGATCGTCGCGAGGCGCGCGACGTTTTCGAGGTAAAACGCGTTGCGGGTCGGCAGCTCGGGAATCACGAGCAGGTTCTTCGCGTCCGGGCAGATCTTCTCGATCGCGGCCATCGCGGCCTGCACGGCGAGCGGCAGCACTTCGGACGGCAGGTTGTTGAACGCGCCGGGAAACAGGTTCGCGTCGACGGGCGCCAGCTTGAAGCCGGCATTGCGCAGGTCCACCGAACAATAGAACGGCGGGGTGTGTTCCTGCCATTCGAGCCTGAACCAGCGTTCGATCGCAGGCGTCGCGTCGAGGATCTTCTGCTCGAGTTCGAGCAGCGGACCGTTCAACGCCGTAACGAGGTGGGGAACCATGAATCACTCGCGAGCGGGAGAATGAAGATTGTAGAGCAATTGCCTCGCCCATTTGGGGATTGTTCCCGGCTTCACAAGGATATGCAGGAAGTTTTCGGCTATTGACCCGATAGAGTGAAGGGTTATCCGCTACGTCAGTGCGTGACAGGAGAAAAAAAGCCCGCCGGGTGGGCGGGCCGAAGTCGCTGCGCTCATTCGGGGCGGGCGCCGTCGTCGCGGCGGCCCGCCATTGATTCGTGTGACTTATTCCACGTGCTCGCCGTGCAGGATCACGTCGAGACCTTCGCGCTCTTCCTCTTCGGACACGCGCAGGCCCATCGTCAGGTCGATCAGCTTCAGCAGCACGAAGCTCAGCACGCCGCTGTAGACCAGCGTGATCAGCACGCCCTTCGCCTGCAGCAGCAGGCTGCCGTCGGCGCCGCCGATGTCCTTGACCGCGAACACGCCCGTCAGCAGCGCGCCGAGAATCCCGCCGATGCCGTGCACGCCGAACGCGTCGAGCGAATCGTCGTAGCCGAGCTTCGACTTGAGCCAGGTCGCCGACCAGAAGCAGACGACGCCGGCGGCGATGCCGATCACCAGTGCGCCCGCCACGCCGACGAAACCGGCGGCCGGCGTGATCGCCACGAGACCCGCGACCGCGCCCGACACGATGCCGAGCACCGACGGCTTGCCCTTCGCGATCCACTCGGCAAACATCCAGCCGAGCGCCGCGCAGGCGGTCGCCACTTGCGTGGTGAGCATCGCGAAGCCGGCACGGCCGTCAGCGGCAACCGCGGAGCCCGCGTTGAAGCCGAACCAGCCGACCCACAGCATCGAGCCGCCGATCATCGTCAGCACGAGGTTGTGCGGCGCCATCGATTCGCGGCCGTAGCCGACGCGCTTGCCGAGCACGAGGCACGACACGAGGCCCGCGATACCGGCGTTGATGTGCACCACCGTGCCGCCCGCGAAGTCGAGCACGCCGTCGGCCGACAGCCAGCCGGTCGGCTCCCACACCATGTGCGCGACCGGCACGTAGACGATCAGCGACCAGAGCGTCATGAACACGAGCATCGCCGAGAACTTCATGCGATCGGCGAACGCGCCGCAGATCAGCGCCGGCGTGATGATCGCGAACGTCATCTGGTAGACGAAGTAGACCGATTCCGGAATCGTCGTCGCGAGATGGCTGACGGTCAGCGTCGTCGCCTTGTCGCCCTTGATGTAGTTCATGCCGTGCAGGAATGCACGCGACAGGCCGCCGATGAAGCCGTTGCCCGGCGTGAACGCGAGGCTGTAGCCGACCACCGTCCACAGCACCGTGATCACCGCGGTGATCGCAAAGCTCTGCATCACGGTCGCGAGCACGTTCTTCTTGCGGACCATGCCCGCGTAGAACAGCGCGAGGCCCGGGATCGTCATGAACAGCACGAGCGCGGTCGACGTCAGCATCCACGCGGTGTCGCCCGCGCTGATCTTCGACGAATCGACCGAGAACGGTGCGGTCGGCGCAGCCGGTGCGGCCGGCGCGGACGCGGCGGCGGCGGCCGATGCGTCGGCGGCGCCCGAAGCCGGTGCGGCGGCAGCGGCCGGTGCAGATGCATCGGTTGCGGCCGGTGCCGAAGCGGCCGGCGCGGCGGCAGCCGAGGCGTCGGAAGCCGTTGCGGCGGGCGCGGACGCAGCGGCGGCGGACGCCGCGTCGTCGGCGAGCGCGGAGCCGACGCCTGCCGCGATCAGCGAGCCGGCCATCAGCAGGGACATCAGAAGTTTGCGCATCTTGGGTTTCCTCTTGTCGCTTGTCTTGTCTGTTCTGTTACAGCGCGTCTGCGCCCGTCTCCCCGGTGCGAATCCGGATCACCTGTTCGATCGCCGTGACGAAGATCTTGCCGTCGCCGATCTTGCCGGTGCGCGCGGCCCGCTCGATCGCCTCGACCGCCTGGTCGACGAGATCGTCGGACACCGCTGCCTCGATCTTCATCTTCGGCAGGAAATCGACCACGTATTCGGCGCCGCGATACAGCTCGGTGTGCCCCTTCTGGCGGCCGAACCCTTTTACCTCGGTCACCGTGATTCCCGAGACGCCAAGCGCCGACAGCGCCTCGCGCGTCTCATCGAGCTTGAACGGCTTGATGATTGCGGTAATGAGTTTCATGAAGTCCTCTCGCTGAGTTGTCCCGTCGAATTGGTTGGAATGTTGTAACGGACTCTCCTCAGCAACTCGCATGCCATGTCGGTTCGAGCACCGTTTCAAAGGGCTTCATCAAGGGGTCGCATCCCGCGATGTAAGGTGCGCAAGCCCGGCCGAATGGCCAACGCGGGCGGGTTTGCTGGCGCGGCGAAAGGAACGTTGCTAGAGTGCACGCACGTCCCGGGTCACCGGGCCATTCACCCATGCCGGCGCCATGCCCGGAATTCGCGCTCCCGGCGCACCATTTCCGGTCATGCGTGCATCATGGGCACGTACGCAACTGAAGATGCACATTTTTTGTGCAAGGAAGGGGAATCACATGAAGCAACCCAGCGACGTTTTCAACGATCTGCAGTCGCGCGTCAGCGATCTGCTGAAAAACTCGCCGGCCAAGGACGTCGAGCGCAACGTGAAGGCCATGCTGTCGCAAGGCTTTTCGAAACTCGACCTCGTCACGCGCGAGGAATTCGACACGCAGGCGCAAGTGCTCGCCCGCACCCGTGTGCGCCTCGAGGAACTCGAAAAGCGCGTCGCCGAACTCGAGCAGAAGCTCGCCGCGCCGCAAGCCTGACGCCCCACCCGGCCGCAAGGTCCGGGCGCGGGCCGCCTCGTGCGGCCCGCGTCCGGCACCTTCCTCCGCACTTCGTCGTCCGTCGTTCTTCGCAGCACCCTCCGCTCTTCGTAGTCCATCGCTCTTCGCAGCACGCCGCTCTTAGCCGTTCATCGCTCTTCGCAGCACCTCCGCTCTTCGCTGTTCGTCGTTCGCAACACCTCGTTCTTTCCTCGCGCCACGCCGGCAAGCGCGCACCGATTTCTCCGATTACCGCGGCACGCGGCCACGAACAGCGTCGCCCGTCCGTCTTGTTTACAGGAGCCTCGCCATGTCGCTCGCCGTGGTGCGCAGTCGCGCGCCCGCCTCCGGCCGTGCGCCGGACGTCACCGTCGAAGTCCATCTCGCCAACGGGTTGCCGTCGTTCTCGATCGTCGGCCTGCCCGATCTCGAGGTCCGCGAAAGCCGCGAGCGCGTGCGTGCCGCGCTGCAGAACTGCGGCTTCGAATTCCCGGTGCGCCGCATCACCGTCAACCTCGCGCCGGCCGACCTGCCGAAGGAGTCGGGGCGGTTCGACCTGCCGATCGCGCTCGGCATCCTCGCCGCGAACGGCCAGATCCCGGCCGACGCGCTGGCCGGCCGCGAATTCGCGGGCGAACTGTCGCTGACCGGCGCGCTGCGGCCGATGCGCGGCGCGTTCGCGATGGCGTGCGGGGTCGCGCGGGACCGGCAGGTCGCGGAAAGCGGTGCGCCTTCCGGTTCGGACAGCGGTGATCAACGGGCCGCCCCCGATCCGGCCGCCGTCGCGTCAAATGCTCCCGAGCTGTACCTGCCGCTCGCCAGCGCCGCCGAGGCGGCGCTCGTGCCGGGCGTCACCGTGTTCGGTGCGCCGGACCTGCCCGCGCTGTGCGCCCACCTCGCCGGCACGCCCGACGCCGGGCTCGCACCGGTCGCGGCACCGTGCCTCGACGGCCTGCCGATGCCGGCCGCCCCCGATCTCGCCGACGTGGTCGGCCAGCGCGGTGCCCGCCGCGCGCTGGAAGTCGCGGCCGCGGGCGGCCATCACATGCTGATGGTCGGGCCGCCGGGCGCCGGCAAGTCGATGCTGGCCGCACGGCTGCCGGGCCTCCTGCCGCCGCTGACCGACGACGAGGCGCTGACGTCGGCGGCGCTCCTCTCCGCCAGCCGCGTCGGCTTTTCACCGGCACAGTGGCGCCGGCGGCCGTTCCGTGCCCCGCATCATTCGTCGAGCGCCGCCGCGCTGGTCGGCGGCCGCAACCCGCCGCAACCGGGCGAAATCACGCTCGCCCATCTCGGCGTGCTGTTTCTCGACGAGCTCCCGGAATTCGACCGGCACGTGCTCGAAATGCTGCGCGAGCCGCTGGAAGCCGGCCGCATCACGATCTCGCGCGCGGCGCAGCAGGCCGACTTTCCCGCCGCATGCCAGCTGATTGCCGCGATGAATCCCTGCCCGTGCGGCTGGCACGGCGATCCGTCCGGCCGCTGCCGCTGCACGCCGGACGTCGCCGCGCGCTACCTGCGCAAGCTGTCGGGGCCGCTCGTCGATCGTATCGATATCCAGATCGACCTGCCCGCGCTGTCGCCGGCCGAACTCGCGTCGCGCGCGACGGCGCCCGGCGAGCCGAGTGCCGCGGTGGCCGCACGGGTCGCACACGCGCGTGCGCTGCAGCTCGACCGGCAGGGCAAGACGAATCACATGCTGAGCGGCCGCGAAACCGACGACCTGTGCCGGCCGACCGACGAAGGCGAGCGGCTGCTGCGCGAGGCCGGCGAGCGTTTCGGCTGGTCGGCGCGCGCGTATTTCCGTGTGCTGAAGGTCGCGCGGACGATCGCCGACCTGGCCGGCGACCCGCTGCCGACGGCCGCGCAAATCGCCGAGGCGATCCGCTACCGACGCGCACTGACGGCGCTGTGAGTGCCCTCGGAGGACAAAATCCGGCTGTCAAGACTTGACTTATGCACAATTCCACCAATCCGGCCCCGGATCGAGGCTCGGCGGGACCTTTGCAGCACGGAATCCGTATCTCGTTGTTTTGATTGACTTTTCCCAAACCGCGAGCGAGCGACCAAATGGGCCGGAAGGCCGTCCCGCGCGGCTTGGCGGGAAATTCGGGCAACTTTTCAACAAAGTTATCCACATGCGCTGTGGATAGCCGAAAAAACCTCGCAAAATCCGGCGACTAGCGCCGAAAGTTGCGAACGAACTTTCAGTTGTCAGGGGGTGCCCCGGCGCGCTCGCCGATGCCGTCAGTCGAGCTTGAACGACCCGAAAAACTGGTCGAGCTGCTCCTGGGCAAGCGGCCCGTCGGCAATGACGACGGCCTGGTACGCATGCCGGCCGCGCGCGACAAGCCGCGCGACGATCGTCTTGCGCGCGCGATCGCCGCCAGCGGCCGCGCCCGCGATGCGCAGCTCTAGCCCGTTCACCGCGCCGCCGGCCGCAAGCGGCACCGGCACCGCAGCCGTCTGCGGCGCGCCGTCGAGATTGCGCGACAGCCCGGTGCGCAGGAACTCGAGCGCCGCGCGGCGCGTGTCGTCGCTGTCGTCCGGCAGCGTCAGCGTGCCGACCGCGAACACCGCGCCGTCCACGTGCGCGGCCTGCATCCGCATCGGCATCGACGCGCCGCCGATCGCCACCGGCTGCTGCTCGACGGTCGGCTTCGCCGGCAGGTCGACGGTGTAGCCGGCGTCGTTGTGCAGCGTGCGCCAGTCATACGACGGCGAGCACGCGGCCAGCGCGACGCTGATGCACGCGAGCGCGGCGAACTGTCGCAGCGGACGAAAAAGGGGGCGCAACGAATCGGTGACTTCCTTCGGCATGGCGTGGAGCGGGCAGGCAAAACGGGCATTATCCGCCGAACGTGAATTCCGGGATGCGCGGCCGCCGTCGGTGCACATCCCGCATTCGCGCTAAAATGAGCGCCGAATTTCGATGTCCTTTGCTTCGATCCGCGTCATCGACCGACTCCGAGAGCTCCAGATGAACACCACGCCTCCCGCCCGGCGCAGCGCCGGCCCCGTCCGCTACATCGTCGCCGCCGCCGTCGTCGCGGCGATCGCCGTTGCCGGCTTCTTCGCGTTCAACGGCAAGTCCACCGTGCCGGACGCCACGTTCACGCTGCTGTCGGGCCAGAAGGTCTCGACCGCAGGCGACCTGAAAGGGAAGGTCTATCTCGTGAACTTCTGGGCGACGAGCTGCGCGACCTGCATGCAGGAAATGCCGCAGATGGTCGATACCTATAATCGCTTCAAGGGTCAGGGGCTGGAATTCGTCGCGGTCGCGATGAACTACGATCCGCCGATGTACGTCGCGAACTACGCGCAGACGCGCCAGCTGCCGTTCAAGGTCGCGCTCGACGACGGCAGCGTCGCGAAGCAGTTCGGCAACGTGCAGCTCACGCCGACGACCTTCGTCGTCGACAAGGACGGCAAGATCCTGAAGCGCTACGTCGGCGCACCGCAGTTCGCGGAGCTCGACGCACTGCTCAAGAAGGCACTCGACAGCAACGCGGCCTGAGCGCCGCCCGATCCGGCTCGAAGGGCCGCGCGCCGCGCCCTTCCCCGCACGACGGACCGCACGACCGGGCAACCCGGTTCCGCGGTCCGTTCGCTTTTCAGCGCTCGGTTTCGCCTTTCGCCGACAGCCCGTAGCGTTTCATCTTCTCGTACAGCGTCGCCTTGCCGACATGCAGCCGGTCGGCCGTCGCGGCGACCGCGCCGCCCGTCTGGTTCAGCGCCTCGGCGATCACCGCGCGCTCGAATTGCTCGATGCGCTCCTTCAGCGTCTGCTCGTTGTCGGCGTCGCCGCCGTTCGCGCCCGTCTCCTGCGGCATGTCGGCCACGCCGAGCACGAAGCGGTCGGCCGCGTTGCGCAGCTCGCGCACGTTGCCGGGCCAGTCGCGCTGCATCAGGCTCGCGCGCTGCCGGTCGGTCAGCACCGGCGCGGGCCGCGCATAACGCACGGCCGCGTCGAGCATGAAGTGCTCGAACAGCGGCACGATGTCCTCGCGGCGCTCGGCAAGCGGCGGCAGCGCGATCGTCACGACGTTGAGCCGGTACAGCAGGTCGCGCCGGAACGTGCCGGCCGCGACGAGCTCGCTCATGTCGCCCTTCGCGGCCGCGACGACGCGGCAGTTCACGCGAATCGGCTGGTTCGAGCCGAGCCGCTCCAGCACGCCGTCCTGCAGCACGCGCAGCAGCTTCACCTGCAGCGCGAGCGGCATGCTTTCGATTTCATCGAGGAACAAGGTGCCGCCGGATGCGTACTCGAGCTTGCCGACCCGACGCTTCGCGGCGCCGGTGAACGCGCCGGGCTCGTAGCCGAACATCTCCGATTCGAACATCGGCTCGGGCAGCGCGCCGCAGTTCACCGCGATGAACGGCTTGTCGCGACGCGGCGACAGCTCGTGCAGGCTGCGCGCGATCAGCTCCTTGCCGGCGCCCGTGTCGCCGTTGATCAGCACCGACGCGTCGGTCGGCGCGACGTTCGCGATCAGCTTGCGCACCTGCTCGATCGCGGGGCTGCGGCCGATGATGCGCGGCGCGACCACGTTCTGCCCGGCAAGCTCGCGCCGCAGCGCGTGGTTCTCGAGCACCAGCTCGCGCCGCTCGAGCGCACGGCGCACCGTCTCGATCAGGCGCTCGGCCGCGAACGGTTTTTCGATGAAGTCGTATGCGCCGTCGCGCATCGCCTGCACGGCCATCGAGATGTCGCCGTGCCCCGTGACGAGGATCACGGGCACGTCGGGCACGCGCTCGCGGCACTGCGCGAGCACGTCGAGCCCGCTCGCGCCAGGCAGCCGGATGTCGCTGACGATCGCGCCGGCGGTATCCGCGACGATCGCCTTCTCGGCTGCCTCGGCCGACTCGAAGCCGGCGACGTCGAACCCCGCCAGCTGAAGGCTCTGCACGCTTGCCCGGCGAACGAGCGCATCGTCTTCGATATAGATCACTTGCAGGCGGTTGGCCATCGTACTCACTTGCTCCTGACGGGCCGCACGGCGGCAGCGCGCGCGGCGTCGGTTGATACCGATCGTGCACCGATCGGACGGGCGGCATGGCGCGCCTAGCGCGAGCCCGCCTGCTCGGACACGGAGTCCGGATGATGCGTGCGGGCGCGCCGCAGCGTCAAGACGAACAGCGCACCGCCCGACGGCGCGTTGCGCGCGGTCAGCGCGCCGCCCGCGTCGCTCGCGATCGACGACGAGATCGCGAGCCCGAGCCCGAGCCCGCGCCCCATTTCCTTGGTCGTGAAGAACGGCTCGAACAGGCGCGGCAGCAGGTCGGGCGCGATGCCGGAGCCGTTGTCGCGCACCTCGATCGCGAGCGTCGCGGCCGACACCGCGACCGTTACCTCGATCGCCGGCGCCGCCACGCCGGCGACCGCGTCGAGCGCGTTGCCGAGCAGGTTGATCAGCACCTGTTCGAGGCGCAGGTCCTCGCAGCGCGCGACGAGTTCGGGATAGTCGCGCGCCAGGTCGAGCGGCGCATCGTGCGCGGGCGACACGGTCGCATCCTGCAACGTCAGCGTGAGCGCGACGCCGCGCAGGCGCTCGTCGAGCAACGACAGCACGCTGCGCAGCGCGCGCACGACGAGCGCCTGCTCGTTGCGCGGCTTCGCGCGGCCGACGAACAGCTTCAGCTGGTTCGTGATCTTGCCCATCCGCTCCGTGAGCGCGGCGATCGCCTCGAGGTTCTCGCGGGCGGCCGCCTGCTCGCCGCGATCGAGCAGCACACGCGTGTTGTCCGAGAAACTGCGCAGCGCCGCGAGCGGCTGGTTCAGTTCGTGCGTGATGCCGGCCGCCATCTGGCCAAGTGCGGCGAGCTTGCTCGCCTGGATCAGTTCGTCGTGCGCGGCGCGCAGTTCCTGTTCCGCGCGGATCCGGTCGCCGACCTCCTTCTGCAGTTGCTCGTTCGCTTCCGACAGGTCGGCCGTGCGCTCTTCGACGCGCCGGTTCAACTCCGCGTACGCCTGCTGCAGCAGCGCGCGGCCGCGGATCATCTCGCGCACGCGGGCGCGGCGCATCCGCCAGTAGAACGCGAGCAGCGCGACCGACACGAAGCCGAAGCCCGTGACGATCGTCGCGTTGCGCGCATCGGCGTCGACAGGCGCGATCGGCGCCAGCGTGACGAGCAGCCAGTCGGGCTCGCCGATCCGGCGCTTGCTCGCGAGGTAGCGCGGCGCGCGCAGGCCCGCGCCGAGACGCACGATTTCCGCATCGGGGCCCAGCACCTGCTCGATGCGCAGCGGCAATGGCGTGACGGGCTGCTGCGCGTACTGGCGCGTCTCGTAGATCGACGCGGCGACGGACCCCGTCAGCGGCCGCAGCGTGTGGTACTTCCAGGCGGGCACCGACGACAGGAACACGACGCCGTGGTCGTCCGCGACGACGAGCGGCTCGGACGCATCGGCGCCCTGGAACCATTCGAGGTTGAGCTTCACGACGACGACGCCCGCGATCCTGCCGTCGCGCCACACGGGCTGCGAGATGTAGTAGCCGGGATCGCGCGAGATCGTGCCGATCCCGAAGAAGCGGCCGACCTGGCCGTTCATCGCATCGAGGAAATACGGGCGGAAGCGGTATTCGATCCCGACGAAGCTGTCGGGCGCGCGCCAGTTGCTGGCGGCGACACACAGGCCGTCCGCGCCGATCACGTAGGTGACGGTCGCGTGCGCGTGTTCGTTGAGGTCTTCGAGATAGCGGTTGACGCGTGCGGTGTAGTCGGTGCGCTTCGGCTCGGCGAGCAGGTCCTGCACGTACGGATGGCTGCCAAGCAGATAAGGCAGCGATTCGTAGCGGTCGAGCGTGCTCTTGAGCGCGTTGGTGGTGCGGTCGACGCGCACCGCGGCGTTGCGCTGCAACTCTGCGACGCCGCGCCGCCAGGTGATCGTCCACGTCAGCGTGCACGCCGCGGCGAGCGCGGCGGCAAGCACGACGAGAATGAGCAGGCGGCGCGTCACGGTCGAGGCTTCCTGGCGATGCGGATCGCCTATTGTGTCATAGGCCTCCACCTGCCCGCCCTGGCCGCCGCGGGCCGCACCGCCCGCGGGCGATGCCGCCGCCTGCCCCTTCATGACGTCAGACGCCGGCCGTCTCGGTCGGCGTGACTTCGCCGCCGCCCTTCAGCGCCTGGCGCAGCTTGTTGCGGTCGAGTTCCTTCTCCCATGCCGACACGACGACCGTCGCGACGCCGTTGCCGACGATGTTGGTCAGCGCGCGGCATTCGCTCATGAAGCGGTCGATGCCGAGGATCAGCACCATGCCCGACAGCGGGATCGTCGGCACGACGGCCAGCGTCGCGGCAAGCGTGATGAAGCCCGCGCCCGTGACACCGCTCGCGCCCTTCGACGTCAGCATCGCGACAGCCAGCAGCGTGAGCTGCTGCATCCACGTCAGTTCGATGTTGGTCGCCTGCGCGATGAACAGCACGGCCATCGTCATGTAGATGTTGGTGCCGTCGAGGTTGAACGAATAGCCGGTCGGCACGACGAGGCCGACGACCGAGCGCGAGCAGCCGGCCTTCTCGAGCTTTTCCATCAGCTGCGGCAGCGCGGCTTCCGACGAGCTCGTGCCGAGCACGATCAGCAGTTCTTCCTTGATGTAGGACACGAAGCGGATGATCGAGAAGCCCGTGACGCGGGCGATCGTGCCGAGCACGACGAGCACGAACACGACCGAGGTCAGGTAGAACGTGCCGATCAGCTTGAGCAGCGGCACCAGCGAGCCGACGCCGTACTTGCCGATCGTGAATGCCATCGCGCCGAACGCGCCGATCGGTGCCAGCTTCGTGACGATGTGCACGATGCCGAACAGCACGCGCGTGAGCCCGTCGATGAAGTCGGTGACGACCTTGCCGCGCTCGCCGAGGTGCGCGAGCACGCTGCCGAATAGCAGTGCGATCAGCAGGATCTGCAGGATCTCGCCCTGCGCGAACGCATCGACCATCGTGTTCGGGATGATGTGCATCAGGAAGTCGACCGTCGACTGCCCGTGCGCCTTCGCCGCGTACGACGCGACGGCCTTGCCGTCGAGCGTCGCCGGATCGATGTTGAAGCCGACGCCCGGACGCAGGATGTGCGTGGCCGCGAGGCCGAGCACCAGCGCGAAGGTCGACACGATCTCGAAGTACAGGAGTGCCTTGCCGCCGACGCGGCCCACCTTCTTCATGTCCTCCATGCCGGCGATGCCGGTGACGACCGTACAGAAGATGATCGGGCCGATGACCATCTTGATCAGCTTGATGAAGCCGTCGCCGAGCGGCTTCATGTCGGTGGCGATCGACGGGTAGAAATGGCCGAGGATCACGCCGACGATGATGGCGAAGATCACCTGCACATAGAGCACTTTGTAGAAGGGTTTCTTCTTCACGATGGTTCCTGCTGAAGTAGATGAGCCGATGGAAACGGCGTCACGCGCGCGGACGAATGTCAGGGGAAACAAATCGCCCGCGCGGCTGCCGTGCCGCAACAAGCGATGCCTCAGGACATCCGGAGGGGGAGGAAGGCAGTGGTCATCGGTTGTCTCCTTGCTTGCTGTAGTAGTTCGGCCGGGGGATGGCCGTGCGCTTTATATCGCAAGGTCGATGCCAGGTTTCCGTAACCCCTCAAGCCGTTGTTTTCATTGTATTTCTCATAATGCGGCAGGCAAGGAAATCCGGCTTTCCGGATTTCCGGAAAATATCCGTCCGGGGATTCGGACGGATTGGTGAATTCTTCAGATGAATCAGTGCTGCACGGCCTCGCCCGCTAGCAGGCCCGTCTGCGCATAAAACTCCTGTCGCACGAACGCAGCGCGCTCGCGGCTCGATTCCACCTCCATCCTTGTTTCCCTTATCGGAGGCCCCCCGACGGGGTGAGCTTTCTCGCGGGGCCGACAGATCTGTATCGCACACCGTCAAAGCGGTAACTTTGGGCCGCTATAAACCCCGCGTTACCCCATCGGATTTCTACGTCTCGCATTCCATGCGAGACACTAGACTTGCCCTCGACAGAGTAGCCCCCTGCGTCCAAAACCACTTTGCCAGCATGACCGTTTCTCGAGTGCACGATCCACGTGGGTCCAAGAGCAGTTCCCCATCCGCATGCATCCTTCGTGGTGAATAGAAATGCTTTTCCCTTGTCATCCAAATTGATGGGCTCACCTACTAAACGGCAACCTAAAGATTTGTATACAGAAAATGATCTATGAGCAGCAACCTCCCTCATCAGATCATGATTTTGATTTGTCATCCCATCATCTTCCACAGTGTGATAAACCTCCCCCGCGGTCACTGCGGAAGCATAAAATATAACAGCGACAAGCACACTCCATCTCAAAAGGACAGTCACGACTTACTCCACGATGTCTTTACATATATTACCTAAGAACAAGTCAGAATACGGCATCACATCTCTTTCTGAGATTTGACGCCCACCCAAGCTTAACCCCGGTCCGTCGTGGTGAACAGCGTACGTCATCAAATACAGCTCTCGTCCCGAATAGCGAGATTTAACCATTTTCATGTTATCCAACGTGTACCTAACGAGTGCATCTGCGTTCGCCCTTGCATTGAATCTCTGCTCGTTGGTAAGAAGACCATACGATCGCCCGGTGCGATCAACAAATTGCCCCAGGTCTGTGGTACCGCCGCTAGTCAGTTTGACTTGCCATCACGCATTGCCCACCCTGCCTAAGGCGAAGACCTTGGGCAATTCGACTGGATTTTCCTTGGCGGCTCGCCCCCGTTACTATCTTCACGCCCCGATAATTGGGGCTTTGGCCAGCCAGGCCCGGCATGATTCTCGCCCCCAGTCGCAGTCATGATCC
>JABLTH010009895.1_pt1 | contig 69280 bp, 78 predicted proteins | sample 7875711 | NCBI WGS metagenome assembly JABLTH01 (sample SAMN14941262, study PRJNA633318) | bioreactor metagenome | isolation source: bioreactor | place: China | collected 2019-03-05 | reverse complement strand
TGCCATTTTGGGTGGGGCTGCGGGCGGTGCCACTGGAGCAATGGTTGGGCGTAAAGTGAGTGGTACCACCACAGGCGCTGTGGTCGGTGCCGGTGTTGGCGGTGCAGGTGGTGCAGTGGTCGGTAAAGTGATAGCCGAGCCGGATCCCTATGCCGGGCGTGGCTATGGCAAACGACACAAAGGTCCACGCCATCACCACAAGCACAGACACCATGATCACGATTAAGACTGCTGATTAAGCGCGCATGTCGTACAAGTGTCTATTTGATCCTCTTCCCTTTTTCATTGAATGGAGAATGACATGAAAACATGGATGATTGCTGTCAGTTTGCTGATTGCCAGCAACCCCAGTTGGGCGCAAAGCTGTAATAGCAAAAATGTTGGTGCCAGTGGCGTCGGTGGCTTGGCTGGTTCAGCCATTGGTGCCGTGATGCTGGGGCCCGCGGGTGAAGTGCTCGGGGGCGCCGTAGGTGGTGCCGTGGGGAGTATGGTCGCCAATGGCGGCAAAGCACAGCCTGCGACGATGTTGGGGGGTGCCGTGGGCGGGGCCGGCGGTGCAATCCTGGGTCGTGGTTTGGGTGGTGGCAGGTTGCTCGCGGTGATTGGTGCCGGTTTAGGCAGTGCAGGCGGCGCTTGCGTGGCTCAGCAAAGTGGGGCCACAAAAACACATCACGTCTCACACTCTAAAAAACAGACGGCGAATAACGCCACTACCAAAGCACAAAAGTTGCTCGGTAGTTAAATCCAGGCTTGGGGGCGGCTTGAGTTTCAAGTTGCCCGGCTTTCACACAACAGGATTTAAAATTGCCAGTTTGCTAATGCCAGTGCTTGCTGGCATTTAATGCGCCGCCAGCTTGAGGCCGATAATGCCGGCCATAATCATGCACAAGCTGAAGATGCGCAATGGAGATACCGGTTCATTAAATAGCCAGATGCCGCCGATCACAGTACCGACAGCTCCAATGCCAACCCAGACGGCATAAGCCGTGCCGACAGGCAGCTGCTTGACGCAGACGCCCAAGAGCCAGACACTGATGACCATGGTCACGATGGTCCAGAACGAGGGCCAAAACTTGGTGAATCCCTCGGTATACTTCAAACCGATAGCCCAGGCGGTTTCAAACAATCCCGCAATTATCAGTACTAACCAGATCATGAAGGTCCTTTGTTGATCGTTCAGGATTGAACGGCAATTAAATCCTCGTCGGTGAGCCAGCGCCATTCCCCCACTGCCAGGGTCTCTGGTAGCGCCAGTTGGCCAATTTTGATACGTTTCAAGGCTTCTACGCGGTTGCCGATGGCGGCGATCATGCGCTTGACCTGATGGTATTTGCCTTCTGCCAGCGTGAGGTGTATCACGTTCTCTGTGATCTGTGTGGCGGCCAAGGCAGAAATCGTTTCGTCTTCATCAATCAGTTGCACGCCTGCCAACAGGTGCTGCATATCGGCAGTGCTCAAAGCGTGTTTGCAAGTCACCTCGTATACCTTGGGTACATGGTGTTTGGGCGAACTGACTTTGTGTATAAACTGACCATCGTCTGACAGCAAAATCAGGCCGGTGGTATCTTCATCCAGCCGTCCGATACACTGAACGCCGCGTTCAACCAGTGGGCTGGGCAGCAGCGTATAGATGGTCGGATGAAATTGGGTTTTATGCGTACATTCATAATGCGCCGGTTTGTGCATCATCAGGTAACTATGCTCGCGGTATTGCCAGGGCTCACCTTCCACCGTGAAGTGCAGGCTGTTGTCGAGCGCAAACTTAGCGTCCGGGTCATCACAGGGTTCACCATTGACGGTCACTGCATCGTTAACAATTAAAATGCGGCACATTTTGCGTGTGCCAAAGCCCTGCCGGTGCAAGATACGTTCTAAATCAAGTGTTTTTGCCATGCAGGAATTATACGTGAATGGCGCGCAGCTTTGGGCTGGGCGCGTGTTTGTGGATGGATTCCAGGCAAAAATCAGTCAGTCGCGCAATTCACGTATAATTCGGCCATGGCTTTTAAACATATTACCTCCCGCGATAACCCTGTCTTCAAGCAATTGCGCAAGCTGGCCGACCAGTCGCGTGAGCGCAAAAAAACGGCGTCTACCCTGTTGGAGGGCGTGCATTTGATTGAAGCCTACCATCAGGTCTATGGTGAACCCAGGCTGCTGATTATTCCTGAAGGGCATAGTAATGACGAGGCGACGGCCTTGATACAGCAGTTGACGGATGTGGATACGATGCTGTTGCCTACGTTGATGTTTGCCGAGTTGGCGCCAGTGGCATCCAGTAGTGGTGTGATGGCCTTAGTGGATATTCCTGCTGCGATGCTGCCCGCGCACTGTGATTTTGCACTGGTGATAGAAGATATCCAGGATCCGGGTAATTTGGGCAGCATCTTGCGGACTGCCGCGGCCGCAGGCGTGCAGGCCGTCTATCTGACCAAAGGTTGTACCGATGCCTGGTCGCCCAAAGCGCTCAGAGGCGGGCAGGGGGCACAGTTTATTTTACCGCTGATGGAAAGCGTGGATGCGCTCGAGGTGATTGCGGGCTTTTCCGGCAAAACCCTTGCTTTGACCATGCAGGGCGCCAGCTTGTATCAGCAAGCGCTGCAAGAGCCCGTCTTGTTTGTGGTGGGCAACGAAGGGGCTGGGATTTCTGCTGCGCTGCAAGCCGTGGTTGAGACCTGTGTCACCATTCCTATGGCACATCAGGGCACACTGGCCCTGGAGTCTTTGAATGCGGCCGCAGCCACCGCGATTGCCTTATTTGAATGCCAGCGCCAACGCGGGCTGGGCACATAGCCGCAGATTAGTGTTTGATGCCAGGCGAGTTGTCTGCCTCAAACAAGGCGAGCGCTTCTTCTTCATCAACCACATAGTGTTTGTGGCAAAAGTCACATTGAATCTCAATGCTGCCTTGCTCCTGCAAAATGCTTTGCACTTCTTCCAGCCCCAGCATTTGCAGCATATTGCTGACATTGGCTTGCGAGCAGCTACAAAACGCCTGTACTTCGCGCCCGCTAAATAACCGTACATCTTCTTCTACAAACAACCGCTGCAAGAGGGTGACCGCTTCCAGATCCAACAACTCCGGGGCCGTGACGGTGCCCGCCAGATGTTGCACACGGTTCCAGCAGTCCAGATCACTTTCTTGCTGCTGTGGCAATTTTTGCAACAGCAGGCCAGCCGCGCGGTTTCCCTCCGCGGTCAGCCATAGGCGGGTGTCAATCTGTTGAGAGCGCAACATGTAGTTTTCAAGCATGCTGGCTATGCTGTCGCCTTCTAGCGGCACAATGCCCTGATAAGGCTCGCCCGTTTCAGGCATCAAGGTAATCACCAGCTGGCCTTGTGCGAGCCAGTCTGTTAAATGTGGGCCATTGAGTTCGCCGCTGACCTTGGCTGTCGCGCGGATATTTAAAGCAGAAGTGCATTCAACCACCAATAACTGCAAGGCGCCTTTGCTTTGCAATTGCAAAATCAGTTTGCCTTGCATTTTGAGGGTAGAGGTCAGCAACACACTGGCCGCTGCAAATTCACCAATCACGCTTTTGAGCGCATCAGGCAGGCTCTGATGCTCAAGCGCAGTGAACAGGCTTTGATTGAGCTGAACAAAATTACCGCGCACGGCGGACTGTTCAAAAATAAAAGGGTGTAGTTGGTCTGGGCGTTGTGCATTTTTCATGTGCGCTATTTTAACATTGAAGCTTGGCGTCGCTGGCACACGCAATAAAAAAGCCCGCACAGTGGCGGGCTAAAATTACATGCATGCTAGATCAGAAATGATAGTTCAAGGTCGCACGGGCGTTTAAAGGCGCACCGGGCGTAATATTATTGTTGTTGTGCGCAAACAAGGCATAGTCTTTGTTAGTCAGGTTCTCGATATTGATTTGCGCATCCCAATGCGGGCTCAATTTGGCAAAAATCGCCGCATCAAAACGCGTGTAACCTGGCAGTAGCGTGCTTTGGCTCGCCGTTGGGGTGGCCGCATACATTTCTGAGCGGCTGACCATGCCCAACGCGACGGCCCACATGTCATTAATCTGGTATTTATTCCACAATGAGAAGGTGCGGGTAGGTGTCATTGCCAGATTGCTGCCAGCCAGGATCGCACTGTTGCCTGCGCCTTGCTGTTTGGTGATTTCACCTTCTTGCAGCGTGAATGCGCCCATGACCTGCCATTGGTCAGTCACCTTGCCGCTCAGGCCAACTTCCAGACCTTTGGTTTCCTGGCCGTCAACCAGAATGTTTTGTAACGTATTCAGCGGGTTCGCAATCTGTACATTTTCGCGCTCTAATTTGAATATGGCAGCGGTCAATGCCAGTGATGCCGAGATGTCCCACTTTGCACCAATTTCGGTATTGATAAATTTCTCAGGTTTAAACGTGGCGTTGGTCACATCCAGACTAATAAGTTGGTCCCCTGCGCGTGGCACATAGGAGGTGCTGTAGTTGGCATACAACGAGCTATTTTCCGTTGGCTTGAAAATCAAGCCTGCACGCGGCGAGAGCAAACTATCTGAAACATTGATTGTTTGATTGTTGATCAAATTGACATAGTTGGTATCAAGATGGTCATGACGCAAGCCAACGACTGCTTGCCATTGTGGATTGAATACAATCTGATCTTGCAGGTAAAAAGCTGCTACCGTGAAGTCACTTTTCTGGTTTCTAGCCAGTGTATTCATGGCAATTGTGGCATAAGGGGCGTTGGCAGAGACGCCAGTGACACTCGCGCCGGTCAGACGTTTATTCTCCGTATCCTGTGCGTTTAGTTCAGCACCAGCGAGCAGATTATGTTCGATGTTACCCACTTTAGCTTTATAGGTAATATCTGTTTGGTTGATGAGGTTTTCACGTTTCGTATCATCCCGGTACGCGGAAAGTGTCAATGTCCCTGTGGTTGAGACGGGGCTATCTGCATAAATGTTTTGATAAAACTTATCATAGAAGGCCAGACGTGTGCTGTTTTTGACTTGTACACCGTTATCAAACGCATGGCTGATAATCGCATTGAATGCGGTCGTTTAAGTCTGGGTTGGGCTGAGTCTCGCATTACCAAAAAACTGATCGTAATCGCCTATTCGGTAAGGGCGACGGTTAATGTCTGCATTATTGACTGTCAATGTCCCCGTGCGTGTCGCTTGCGCGGGCACGCCCCGATCCGCAGTGCGTTCGTCCTTGAAATACTCGGCACTTAAAACAATCTCGGTTTTATCACCCGGCTTGATCGTAAAGGTCGGTGTCATGCCATAGCGTTTTAATTCCACGCCATCACGGTAAGAGTTGGAGTTTTCATACACCGCATTGAGTCTGAATGCTAATTCCTCGGACAACCCCTGACCATAATCCGCGGTGATCCGGCGGTGATCGAAACTGCCATAGCTCACGCTGAGGTCTCTGACGGGATCCCAGCCGGCTTTTTTGCTGACGCGGTTCACGACACCGCCTGCGCCGCCGCGGCCAAAAATCATGCCGTTAGGGCCTTTAAGCACTTCGATACGGTCAGTGTTATATAAGTCGCGGTAAGTCTGAATGTCGTCGCGTAGGCCGTCTACAAACAAGTCCCCCGTTGTCTGGTTGCCACGTAATACAAGCTGGTCACGGTTACCTTCACCTTGTGCCGCTTGCACACCAGGCACATAGCGCACGGCATCCGCGATGCTTTGCATGGACTGGTCTTGCATAAAGTCGCGCGTAATCACGGTAATGGCTTGCGGTACGTTGACCAGCTCGGTATCGGTTCTGGTCGCGGAGGTGGAGCGTTTTGCGTTGTAACCCTTGACCGGTTTGGTGTCACTCTGTTTCTCTGCCTTGACCTCGACCTCTTGTAACTCGACGGTTTCGCGCTCACTGGCGCCTAACGCGGTCATGGATAACAGTGCGCTACTAAAAAACAGCCCGATCGAGAGCAGCCTTGGACGAGGTCTGAACGGATTTTCTTGGGTATTTTTGATCGTCATAAAATTAATATCCTCTCAATGATTGTCGCGAATATTAACTTAGTTGATAATGGTTATCAATAAATTTTGTAAGTTTTGTCAGCAAATCACGGGATAAGCGTGAGTACTAGTCGCTAGGAAGCTGGCCGAGTTGCCAATGGGCCATTGCCCATTGCCACAGCGCAGGCAAGTTTGAAAAAGTGGGAACCGGTTGCGGTAAATAGGGTAGAAAGTTGAAGGCGGCAACGAGCGTGGCCAGGATATTGTCCAGCGGCAAAGCGGTTGCCAGGGTTTGTTTGCTGAGTTTTTGCCCTTGGTCGTTCAATACCAGCGGGATATGGGCATATGCTGGGGTGGCATAGCCCAAGCACTGTTGCAGATAGATCTGCCGCGTGGTGGATTGCAGCAGGTCTGCACCGCGCACCACATGGGTCACGCCTTGCAGGGCATCATCAACGACAACGGCTAACTGGTAGCTGAACAGACCATCGGCACGCTTGATCACAAAGTCTCCGATGTCTCTGGCCATGGCATGTTGCTGCCAGCCGACAATTCTGTCTGCAAAGCCGATACTGATGGCAGGCGTTTTCAAGCGCCAGGCAGCTGGTGTGTCTGGTTTAATGGGATGTTGCAGGCAAGTGCCAGGATAAATGGCACCTTCAATGCCCAGTTGTGTTGAGCTGTCGGCAATCTCCTTGCGCGAGCAGGTGCAAGGGTATGCCAGGCCCCGGTGGCGTAACTGCGCCAGGGCGTGCTCATAGTGCTCGGTGCGTTCACTTTGGTATACGATTTCCTCATCCCAAACAAAGCCATACTGCTGCAGGGTGCGAATCATGTCCGCACTGGCGCCGACGACGCGGCGGGTGGTGTCTACATCTTCTATACGCAGCAACCAGCGGCCGCCCTGGCTTTTAGCATCGCAGTAACTGGCGACGGCGGCGACCAGTGAGCCAAAATGCAAGGGGCCGGTAGGCGAAGGGGCAAAGCGGCCAACCACCATGGTGTTTTACTGGGTGACGTAAGGCGGAATATGCCAGGCTACCAATTGGCCGCCTCGCAATTGCAGATGACAGGCCATGCGCTCAATGCCCTGGCTGGAGACGTCAAAGGTATACGTGCGTTGTAACTGCATGCGACCATTGCCGTCCCTTGCAAAACCGACGCGGGCGCAAGCCACGGTTTCATCCAGAAACTGCAGATGGCAGCGCTCAGCCAACTGGCGGCCAATCTTGAGCGCGATCTCACGTTTCGAAATCGTATCCATCCAATACCATGCGCCCGCCATCAAAATGGCTAATAAGGCCCATTCAGCCATCGTTGTTCTCCTTTAAGACGATTATCTTTTTCAGTGTATGATGACCAATAATCCGTTTCATATTCATTTCATTCTTATTTAGTGTTGTTAACGATGAATTCAAGCCGCGAAGCAGATGCGATTCAAGCTTATTATAATTTATTGCACAGCAAGGGCGCTGATGCTGCCATCATGGCACAGCGCGACGCGGTGCTGGCTGAGTTAACGCCGCTATTAAAAGACCAGGAATGCAGCAGCACGGTCTACCGGCAAGCGGTGGACGATTGTCTGGCCGACAAGGAAGCCCAGCGCTGGCCAGAAATCCTGACCATTATCCGCGAGTTTTATCCTTTTTGGCGTGGCGATGTGAAAGCCGTCATGCAATATGCCGATACTGTCGGCTTTGAATTACATCCTATCGGTTGGCAGCCGGCGGTGATTGATTTGCAGTCCGTTTGGCCGGCGTTGCAGTCCGAGAAGTTTGAAACAGCAGAATTATGGCCGCTTAACGGCTACGTCAAAGCGCTCAAATCCATGGAGCACAAGCAGGAGATGGATATTGAACTGCGTACGCGCATGGCAAAGCTCATGTTGTTGCGCTTGCGTGAAGCACCACTCACAGAAAAAAACGCCTACCGCATCACCGCTGACGCAACCCTGCCGCTATTTAATCTCAAAAATACCCGTCACCTATTTTTAAACGCGGTGCGTGAATTTTACTATTTCTGGTCTGCGCATCCTGAGGCGGTCGAAATGCTCAAGCAATTGCAACCGGTCGAGATCATATAAGTCTGTCCCTCCTCCGTATTGGCATACGACGATACGGTTATCCACCGCTTTATCCGCGTTTTGTTGACGCAAACTCTCGATGAGTTCGCATGGCATGCCTCATTCATCAGCATTTGAGCATCTTTAAGTAGTTTTGTTTAAATATGCCCTAATTTTGCACCAATAATGTGCAATGCACTTTTAATTGAGTTATTTTGGGGCGTTTTTGCCAGTGCCTAATCTCCACTCCTTTTAAAATCAATCACTTAAAAATGGCCTGATATTTGCTTGAAACCTGCGCATTTTAAAAAGGCGTGTCTTTCAGACAAAACGCCAATCAATAATTATTGAATTCGGAGAGCGAAATGGAATCATTAGTGACAGCTAATGACGTCCTGTTTGTATTGCTGGGGGCCATCATGGTCTTGGCAATGCATGCCGGTTTTGCCTTTTTGGAGGTCGGCACAGTACGTCAAAAAAATCAGGTGAATGCCCTGGTTAAAATCATGGTGGATTTTTGTGTGTCTACCATTGCCTATTTTTTTATTGGCTATGGCATTGCTTACGGCATCCACTTTTTCAATGGTGCCGAAACACTCACAGTGCAAAACGGTTACGGTCTGGTCAAGTTCTTCTTCTTGCTCACCTTTGCCGCCGCCATCCCTGCCATTATTTCTGGCGGCATTGCCGAGCGCGCCAAATTCAACCCGCAACTGGCAGCAACATTTTTGCTGGTTGGCTTTGTTTATCCGTTTTTTGAAGGCATTGCCTGGAACGCCCATTTTGGGTTTCAGGACTGGCTGAAGGTCAGTTATGGTGCAAACTTTCACGACTTTGCCGGTTCGGTGGTCGTGCATGCCATGGGCGGCTGGATTGCCTTGCCTGCGGTGATACTGCTGGGCGCACGTAATGGCCGCTATACCAAAGATGGCCGTTTGCATGCGTATCCACCTTCCAATATTCCATTCCTCGCTTTGGGTGCATGGATACTCACTGTAGGCTGGTTCGGTTTTAACGTCATGTCCGCCCAATCCATACAAGGCATTTCCGGCCTGGTAGCGGTCAATTCACTGATGGCGCTGGTGGGTGGCACGCTGGCCGCATTGCTGCTTGGTAAAAATGACCCGGGCTTTGTGCATAATGGCCCGTTGGCTGGTCTGGTGGCCGTCTGTGCCGGTTCTGATGTCATGCACCCACTCGGCGCACTGGTCACTGGCGCAGTCGCTGGCACCTTGTTTGTCTGGGCATTCACCCTCACGCAAACACGCTTCAAAATCGATGATGTGCTTGGTGTCTGGCCGTTGCACGGCTTGTGTGGTGCCTGGGGCGGTATCGCGGCAGGTATCTTCGGTGCGACCAGTCTTGGTGGCATGGGCGGCGTCAGCCTGATGAGCCAGCTAGCAGGTACTGCATTGGGTGTAGTGATCGCGCTAGTGGGCGGAACCATCGTTTACGGCGCATTAAAGAAAATCGTAGGTATCCGCCTGGATGCCGAGTCAGAGTTTGATGGCGCGGATTTGAGCATCCATAAAATCCCGTCGGTGTCAGGGGATTAAGGCCTATCACTTTAAGAAATATGTTGATGCTGTTTTAGTGCATTCATCAACGCTGAGAGGGATGGTGCCGCAGGCAACTCTGCGACGCAGTATTGACCAAGATGGGCTGTCCCAACCAAACAGATAGGGTACTGGCGTCAAAGCCAGTCATGCGCTGACCGTCAACCTCGATGAGTGGCCGCCGGATCAGCAGTGGTTCGGCGCGCAGCATGGCCAATGCGGTGTCGGCATCCAGGGTGGCCGGATCTATCTCGCCATCCCTGATTTTGGGGGCGGCCGGATTAAACCAGGCGTGCACCGGCAATGAGCCAAAGAATTGCAGCAGGCGCTCACGTGTCCAAGGCTCGGTGAGCAGATTTTTGGCAATCAATGTGTGTCCGACCGCAGCCAGTTGGGCTTTTTGCCGACTGTTGTTGCTGCAACCGGGTTTTTCATAAAACAGTATGGTGCTCATCTAGACCTCCTTGCAAGAGTGCGGGGACTTGTTGTTCGATTTCCTGGCGGATGGCCAGCGGCAGAGCCTGCAGCCAACGTTCGGGGATGGCCTGACTGCCATAGCGGGCACCGGCCAGCATGCCAACAATAGCGCCGGTAGTGTCGGCATCTTCACCCTGGTTGACGGTGGCAATCAGGCAGTCTTCAAAATTGTCAGTGTTAAGAAAAAAATGCAGCACGGTTTGCATCGTGTCAACAATATAGCCGCTGGCCCTGCCCGGATAGGGGTCGAATTTGAATGCCGGGTACTGTTTGACCAGTGCTGCCGCCAGCAAGCGGCAGGTCGCACCACCCTGGCCATTGAACAGTGCATGCACCATGCTGCCCAGCGTCAGGCAGGCGGCATCGGACAAGGGGTGGTGATGGGTGAGGTGCGCTTGTGCCAGCGTGATTTTTTCAAACTGGTCTGGTAGGTGATAGGTGGCAATGGCAATGGGTGCCATGCGCATGGCCGCACCATTGCCGCCATCAGCTTCGGAAGGCGGGCCTTGTACGCTGCCTTCCAGCAAATAGCGGCGGATGCCGCGGCGGCAGGTATTGCCCACATCAATCGGCTGGTTTTTCAGCCACTCAACAAACATGCGTGCGGCCGTTTCGGCATGCCAGCCATTGTGGCTTAGCCAGGCGCGGCCCAGACACAGCGACATTTCGGTGTCGTCGGTAATCTGACCGGGTTTGAGCTTGAGCCAGCCACCGCCTGTCATGTCACGGTGTTCACCGCGGGCGGCGATCTCTCTGGCAGTCATAAACTCTACTGGTGCGCCAAGCGCATCGCCAACGGCCATGCCCAGATAAGCGCCCAGCGCACGTTGCATGAGGTCAGGCATAGCGGGCCATGACCTCGTATTCGCCACCCAGGGCGATGACTTCTTCCTCGCCGCCCAGTGGGCTATGTTGCAGCAAGCCGGGAAACAGTAACAGTTTGACCAGCGGCACTTCCACCTGCAATATCCAGTCACCAAACTCGTCGGCGCGCTCGCGGTTGCGGGTAAATGACACCAGATTGTTAAGCCGCAGCCTGCACAGCCCGGCGCGCAGCCCATGTTGCCCCAGGGTCGGTTCTTCGTTGAGGTTCACGCCGCGCCACAGGGTCAGTGTGGGGTGCGAGGTCGGCAAGCCAAAACGCGCAATCACAAACTGACAATACTCGTATAACAAATCAAGCTGCATATGGATGCTGTAGTTATGAAAGCGGCTGCAAAACTTCTCTTCCAGATAGGTGACCCAGGCCGGGGAGGGGAAATGCCTCAGCGGTGCGCGGTGAAAGCTGGGCGTGAGGCCAAAGCGACTTTCCACCCAGCCCTTGAGCACCGCCCCCTGCGGGCTGTTGGCATCAAAGCCCCAGCCCTCCAGCAATTTGAGGTAGCTGGGTCTAAAACGGCGTGGGCCTGTTGCTGTGGCGGGTCGCTGCAAATCAAAGGCGATGGCCATATAGTGGGCAAACCTGTCGGCGGCTTCTTCGGCGTTGTGGCTGGCGTGCAGCAAACGAAACAGCCCGCTGTGGGTCTCGCGTGCTCCGGCAATATGCAGGGGCTGCGGGTGACGGTTAAACGCGACCGAGCCCAGCAATCCGGCCGGAAGACCGACCAGGTTGGTGCTGTACCAGTCTTGCGGGCTTTCTTCCGCCTGCATGCCAGCGAGATGCAGCCTTAAACCGGACGGTTTTCATTCGGGTTGCGTACTGGCCCCATCAATTGCAGGCCTTCTTCATAGGTGATTTCCGGATAATTGGCGCTAAAACTCATGGCCTTGGCAATCACCGCGTCCAGTTTGCCCGCAGTATCCAGTTTTTTCAGATCATTCTTTTCCAGGTGCAACAGTTCCAGCAACTCGTTATAAACCGTGGCCTCATCAATTGGCAGGATGTAAAAAGTGCTGCCGTTCATCTTGACCGTGTATTTTTTCAAGAGGTCGATATTGTTGCAAAACAGGATGTATTTTCCTTCAGGCAGCAGGGCATCTTTCAATGCTTCAACCAGCATTTCCAGATAGCCGAAAGACAGCAGATAGCCAGTAAAAAATGGCATGCCATTTTCGCCTTCCTGTGCGTAGGCCATGACTTGGTCACAGGTAATTTCAGGTGGACGCGCTTCATCAGCCACTTGCGGGGCAAACTTGATCGCCAGCTCGCCGCGAAACCCAAAGCGCCCTGGCACTTTGGTGGCATCTTTAAACACTGGGTTTTGCAAACGGTGCTCTGAATTGAGTTTGCCGAAAATGGTGCTTTCCATGGTGGTCATTACAATGTTCTCCTAAAGAAATGAAGCCAGGGATTACGCTGGCTGGTTACGAATAAAGTCTGCGGTTTTTAAAAAAGCCTGATCCAACTGTGCCCTTAACGTGGCATCTGCCACCACCTCCAGCACGGCACGTCGCATGCATAACATCCAGGCATCCCTTTCTGCCTCGCCGATGCCAAACATGGCATGTCGCTGGCGCAAGCGCGGATGTCCGCGTGTACTGCTATACACCTTGGGGCCACCCAGCCATTCGATCAGAAACTGCACCAGAACAGCCTTGGTTTCGGACAGGTCTGCCGCATGCATGGCGCGGATCGCTGCAGCTTCTGGTGCCGTATTCATATGAAAATAAAAGCGCTCGACCAGATGGGTAATGGCAGCTTCTCCACCGATCTCTGCAAAGTGCGGATTGCCTTGAATTTGCGCGATTGGCTTGTGTCGGCTGGTATCCAAAGCCGGATTAATGGGGGGTAATGGCTGGTGCATCATGACCTCGCTGGGAACTGACAGATGGTCCTGATTCAGCAAGTGTTGTACCAACAGCTATGCCAATCAGTCTGCAGAAAGTAAATATCCAGTCTGGATGCGGCCTGGCGGCCAATTGGTTAAGGGAATAGCCCATTTGAAAGCTGCTGACCGCGAGCAGGAAGGTTTGTTTCATACCGCACGCTGGGCACCGCTTTTGTCGTGTTTGCGACAGAAGGTATTTAAGGAAATGTCGTCTGCGTTATTGAGAAAATATAAATATAAATCAAATGCTTAACTTTTATTTTTTCTGTTGGCACGCTCCTTGCCATACACAGGCTACATGGCCGACACCCTCCATCGCCTGATAAGAAAAGTGATTAGGTTGCGATTCGGAATCGGAAGATGGCTGCGTATAGCGACGAATTTTTCATTTAAACCTAAGGAGCTTCATTATGGCTGCATTACGTCAAATTGCATTTTATGGCAAAGGTGGCATCGGCAAATCCACCACTTCTCAAAACACGCTGGCTGCGTTGGCCGAAATGGGTCAGAAAATCCTCATCGTCGGTTGCGACCCCAAGGCCGACTCCACCCGTCTCATACTTCACGCAAAAGCACAGGACACCGTGTTGTCGCTGGCTGCTGAAGCTGGTTCAGTAGAAGATCTGGAAATCGAAGATGTGATGAAAATCGGTTACCGCGACATCCGTTGCGTGGAATCCGGTGGTCCAGAACCTGGCGTGGGTTGTGCTGGTCGCGGTGTGATTACTTCGATCAACGTCCTCGAGGAAAACGGCGCCTATGACGGCGTGGATTATGTGTCCTACGACGTATTGGGTGACGTGGTGTGCGGTGGTTTCGCCATGCCGATCCGTGAAAACAAGGCACAGGAAATCTACATCGTCATGTCCGGCGAAATGATGGCGATGTATGCCGCCAACAATATTTCTAAAGGTATTCTGAAATACGCCAACTCCGGCGGTGTGCGTCTGGGTGGCCTGGTATGTAACGAACGCCAGACTGACAAGGAACTGGAACTGGCAGAAGCCCTGGCAGGCAAACTGGGTACCAAGCTGATCCACTTTGTGCCACGTGACAACGTGGTGCAGCACGCCGAGTTGCGTCGTATGACCGTGCTGGAATACGCCCCGGACTCCAAGCAAGCTGAGGAATATCGTCAACTGGCGCAGAAAGTTCACGCCAACGCCGGTAACGGTACCATCCCGACCCCGATCACCATGGATGAGCTGGAAGACCTGTTGATGGACTTCGGCATCATGAAGAAAGAGGATGAAACACTGATTGGTAAAGCGGCGACTGCAGCTTAATGAGTCTTTGGCAGGGGGCTTTGCCCCTTGCCAACCCCTCCAGAGACGGTTTCAAAAGTTGAGGAGGTTACTTCCGGGCAATTTCAACAATTTTTGAAAAGTTTCTTTTTATCACTGGTTTTTAGTCGAACATAGGAGACAACGATGAGTGCGACTGCTGAAACACAAGTCAATGGCGCCGAGCTGATTCAGGAGGTGTTAAAAGCCTATCCTGAAAAGTCCGCCAAAAAACGTGCAAAACATTTGAATGTGTATGAAGAAGGCAAATCCGAGTGTGATGTGAAATCCAACATCAAATCGCTGCCAGGCGTGATGACCATCCGTGGTTGTGCCTACGCCGGTTCCAAAGGCGTGGTGTGGGGACCGATTAAAGACATGGTGCATATCTCGCACGGCCCGGTCGGTTGCGGCCAGTATTCCTGGGCGTCACGCCGTAACTACTACATCGGTACCACCGGTATCGACACCTTCGGCACCATGCAGTTTACCTCTGACTTCCAGGAAAAAGACATCGTGTTTGGCGGTGACAAAAAGCTGGAAAAAATCATTGACGAAATTCAGGTATTGTTCCCCCTCAACAAGGGGATTACCGTGCAGTCCGAGTGCCCGATTGGTCTGATTGGCGACGACATCGAAGCCGTGTCCAAGAAAAAAGCCAAAGAGTACGAAGGCAAGGTGATTGTGCCTGTACGTTGCGAAGGCTTCCGTGGCGTGTCGCAATCGCTGGGTCACCACATTGCCAACGACGCCGTGCGCGACTTTGTGTTTGACAAAACCGACCCTGATAAAAACAAATTCGAGTCCAGCCCGTATGACGTGGCCATTATTGGTGACTACAACATCGGTGGCGATGCCTGGTCCAGCCGCATCCTGCTCGAAGAAATGGGCCTGCGCGTGATCGCCCAATGGTCCGGTGACGGCTCGATTGCCGAGCTGGAAAACACGCCCAAGGCCAAGCTCAACATCCTGCACTGCTACCGCTCGATGAACTACATCAGCCGCCACATGGAAGAGAAGTACGGGATTCCATGGGTAGAGTACAACTTCTTTGGCCCGTCCAAAATCGAAGAATCCCTGCGCAAGATTGCCAGCTTCTTTGATGACAGTATCAAGGAGAAAACAGAGCAGGTCATTGCCAAATACAAGGCACTGACCGATGCCGTGATTGCCAAGTACAAACCACGCCTGCAAGGCAAAAAAGTCATGCTGTTTGTCGGTGGCCTGCGCCCCCGTCACGTGATTGGTGCCTATGAGGATTTGGGCATGGAAGTAGTGGGTACCGGCTACGAGTTTGGCCACAACGATGACTATCAGCGTACCACCCACTACGTTAAGGATGGCACCCTAATCTATGACGATGTGACCGGCTACGAGTTTGAGAAGTTTGTGGAGGCCGTGCAACCAGATCTGGTCGGTTCCGGCATCAAGGAAAAATACGTGTTCCAGAAAATGGGCGTGCCTTTCCGTCAAATGCACAGCTGGGATTATTCCGGCCCTTACCACGGCTATGACGGCTTTGCGATTTTTGCCCGTGACATGGACATGGCGATTAACAACCCGGTATGGGGCTTGACCAAAGCGCCATGGCAACAAGCGGCTTAAGAGGAGAACTGAACATGAGCCAGAATGCTGATAAGGTTTTAGACCATTTTGAACTGTTTCGCGAACCAGAATATACGGAAATGTTCGCCAACAAGAAAAAGAATTTTGAATTTGCCGTGCCTGCCGATGAAGTGAAAAAGCAGGTCGAATACGCCAAAACGCAAGAGTACAAAGAGAAAAACTTTGCCCGCGAAGCGTTGACCGTGAACCCGGCAAAAGCATGCCAGCCACTCGGGGCCGTATTTGCTGCGAATGGTTTTGAAGGGACATTGCCCTTTGTGCACGGCTCACAAGGCTGCGTGGCATACTACCGCTCGCACTTCAGCCGTCACTTTAAAGAGCCGACTTCCTGCGTGTCTTCATCGATGACTGAAGATGCGGCGGTATTTGGTGGTTTGAACAATATGATTGATGGTTTGGCCAACTCGTATAGTTTGTACAAACCAAAAATGATTGCGGTTTCTACCACCTGCATGGCCGAGGTGATTGGCGATGACCTGAATGCCTTTATCAAGACCTCACGCGAAAAAGGCTCCATCCCGGCCGACTATGATGTGCCGTTTGCCCACACGCCAGCGTTTGTCGGCAGCCATATCACCGGCTACGATAACGCGCTCAAAGGCATTCTCAACTACTTCTGGGATGGCAAAGCCGGCACCGTGCCAGCCTTAGAGCGCAAGCCTAATGACAGCATTAACTTTATCGGCGGCTTTGACGGCTACGTGGTCGGCAACAACCGTGAAGTGAAACGCATGTTCAACGAGTTTGGCATCACCCCAACCATGCTGTGCGATCCGTCCGACGCCTGGGATACGCCGACTGATGGCGAGTTCCGCATGTATGATGGCGGCACCACACTGGAAGACACTGCCAACGCCATTCATGCCAAAGGCACCATCGTCATGCAGTCCATCTGCGCCGAAAAAACCGCCGAGTACATCCAGGGTAAGGGCCAGGAGGTGATCAAGCTGCATCACCCGGTCGGCGTGAAAGGCACGGATGAGTTTCTGATGGCTATTTCCAAACTGTCAGGTAAGCCTATTCCTGCCAGCCTGACCAAAGAACGTGGCCGTCTGGTGGATGCCATTGCCGACTCCAGTGCCCATATCCACGGCAAGAAATTTGCCCTCTATGGTGACCCTGACCTAATGCTTGGCTTGACCGGCTTCCTGCTGGAACTGGGTGCTGAGCCCACCACGGTACTCTCCACCAATGGTGACGATGCCTGGGCCGCCAAGGTACAGGCGCTGTTTGATGCCAGCCCGTTTGGCAAAAACTGCAAGGTCTATCCGAAGAAAGACCTGTGGCACATGCGCTCCCTGCTGTTTACCGAGCCTGTCGATTTCCTGATCGGCAACACCTACGGTAAATACCTGGACCGTGACACCGGCATCCCGCTGATCCGGTTGGGTTTCCCGATTTTTGATCGCCACCATAAACACCGCTATCCGGTGTGGGGCTATCAAGGTGCCCTTAACGTGCTGGTCACTATCCTGGACAAAATCTTTGACCAGATGGACATCAGCACCAATGGCATCGCTACCACCGATTACAGCTTCGATATTATCCGCTAGCCTGTGATTGAAAGCCTACCGGGTAGGGCGGTTCGATGTCTGGCCCGGTAGCAATGTAGTCCTGTCTCTTCCCCCACTTTGCAATGATCGATTGTTGAGTGTTTAAGCCTCCCATTAGGGAGGCTTTTTTTGTGCGAAGGCACTGACCGTCGGTGTACATGCCGATTCCACATCAGTCGATGGACTGGCACCCAGACATTCACGACATAACCCATCCGTTTGTCGCAAACCTTACAATCAAAATAGTCAGTAAATATATTGTTAACTCATTGTTTTTAAATGGATATAAAGGCTATACATAGCTTGGCACAGCCTGTGCTATCTCTAGGGTAATACATGCGGAGATGTCACGATGCGACAAAGCAAGCCAGTCATCAACGATACCACCTTGCGCGATGGGGAACAGACGGCGGGGGTGGCGTTTAGCCGTGAGGAAAAATTGCGAATTGCTTTGGCGCTGGCGGAGATTGGGGTGCCAGAGCTGGAGGTTGGCATCCCGGCCATGGGCGAGGCGGAAATTGCCGATATACGCGCAATTGCGGCGTTGCAATTGCCTACCCGGCTGATGGTCTGGGGGCGCATGACCGAGGGCGATTTGCTGGCATGTTTGCGCACCGGGGTGCGTCATGTGAATTTGTCCTTGCCGGTGTCGGATTTGCATATTGAGCGCAAATTGCGGCGTGACCGGGCGTGGGTGTTGCAGCAGGTGGCGCAGCTGGTCTCGCAGGCTTGCCAAGAGGGCTTGCAGGTGTCAGTGGGCGGTGAAGATGCTTCCCGCGCCGACCCGCAGTTTTTGCAGCAGGTGGTGGCGGTGGCCGAGACGGCGGGCGCTTGCCGCTTTCGTTATGCCGATACCCTGGGCGTCCTTGATCCGTTTACCACGTATGAGCGCATTGCGGCTTTGCGTGCGGTCACTTCGCTGGACATCGAAATGCATGCGCATGACGACCTCGGCCTAGCCACTGCCAATGCATTGGCGGCAATTCGTGCCGGGGCCAGCCATGTCAACACCACGGTCAATGGCCTGGGTGAGCGTGCGGGCAATACGCCGCTGGAAGAAGTGGTGACCGCTCTGTGGCGCATCCACGGGCTGGATGTGGGGCTGGACATGCATGCCTTTCCAGAGATTTCGCAGCTGGTGGCGCAGGCGTCGGGGCGGGCCGTGGCGCTCAATAAAAGCATCGTCGGTGCGGCGGTGTTTACCCATGAGTCCGGCATGCATGTCGATGGCCTGCTCAAAGACCCGGCCACCTACGAAGGCTTTGACCCGGCTGCAGTCGGGCGAGAACGGCATCTGGTGCTGGGCAAGCATTCCGGTAGCCACAGTGTGCGCCATGTCTATGCGCAGCTGGGTATACGCGTGCAACATCACGAAACCGAATGGCTGCTGCAACGCATACGCCAGTTTGCAGTGAACACCAAGCGCAGCCCGGCCAGTGATGAGCTCAAACTGTTTTATCTCGAAGGCCAGACCACACCGGGGAGACTGTCATGCATGTAAATTCGCCAGTGCAGTCTGGCTTGCTAGCCCTGTTGCGCGAAGACCTCGCCTGCGTGTTTGAGCGTGATCCGGCTGCACGCAACCGGCTGGAAGTGTTGCTGACCTATCCCGGCTTGCACGCTACCTTGCTGCACCGTATCTCGCATGGCTTGTGGCGGCATGGCTGGCGGTTTGCTGCGCGCTGGCTGAGTTATGTCACGCGCATGCTGACACAGATTGATATCCACCCTGGCGCCAGCATCGGCCGCCGCTTTTTTATCGACCATGGCTGTGGTGTTGTTATCGGTGAAACCGCGGTGGTCGGCAACGATGTCACCCTCTATCACGGCGTGACGCTGGGCGGTGTGTCGTGGAATCCGGGCAAGCGGCATCCTACCCTGTGCGATGGTGTCATGGTCGGCGCAGGTGCCAAAATTCTTGGGCCGGTGGTGGTGGGCGCACAGGCCAGGGTAGGCGCCAACTCGGTGGTCATCCATGATATTCCGGCCAGGATGACGGTGGTCGGTATCCCCGGTCGCGTGGTGCTGCCTGACAACGCCAGACGCCAGCCACAGCAGGGCATAGACCTCGACCACCATCTGATGCCGGACCCGGTGGGCAAAGCGGTCACAGCTTTGCTAGACCGTATTGATCAACTGGAGCATACCCTGGCGGCGATGCGTGACAACCAGCAGGCCGCTTCAGAAGCCTTGATACAGCACAGCGTCGCCGAGGCGCGTGCACGCAAACGTTTCGATTCCTGAGCCTGCATTTCCTTTTTATGTTTGGAGAACCCTGATGAGTGCCTTGTTATCACAGATGCAATCTTTTTCTGCTGCCGAAGAGTTTTTCGCGTTTCTCGGTGTCGCCTATGACCCGCAGGTGGTACATGTCAATCGCCTGCATATTCTCAAACGCTTTCAGCAATATCTGGTGCGTGACCCTGTGAGCCAGACCTTGCCCGAGAACGAGCAGCGCAATGCCTATCAGCGCTTGTTGCATGCGGCTTATGACGACTTCGTGCGCTCCAACGCCGCTACTGAAAAAGTGTTCAAGGTGTTTCAGGAAGCCGATGGCAGCAAGACTTTTAATCTCAACAGTCTGAAACAAACATTGCCTTCACAACGTGCCTGATTTGTCGGGTTTGCGACAAATAATTTTAATGTGAGTTTTGCTTATAACTGACTGATTTTTATATATAAAAATAATTTTTTTAGCATGGCATGGTTGTTGCAATACTGAAATAAAAGGCCGGGTGTTTCTGGTCTGTCATCCAGGTAAAGTCAGGCAAAAGGAAGGATTCGATATGCATATTGTGGTTTGTATCAAGCAGGTGCCAGACAGTGCACAAATTCGGGTGCACCCGGTGACCAACACCATTATGCGTCAGGGGGTGCCGACCATTGTTAACCCGTATGATTTGTTCGCGCTGGAAGAAGCGTTGCGCCTGAAAGATGAATATGGTGCGCGCGTGACCGTGCTCACCATGGGGCCACCGATGGCCGAGGCGGCGCTGCGCAAGGCGATTTCTTATGGCGCAGATGACGCCGTACTGGTGACCGACCGTATTTTTGCCGGGTCTGACACCTTGGCCACCAGCTATGCGCTGGCTTCGGCGATTCAGCAGATCAGCAAAGATATTCCTGTCGATTTGGTGTTTACCGGCAAGCAAACCATTGATGGCGATACTGCGCAAGTCGGCCCCGGCGTCGCAAAACGGCTGGAGATGCAGTTGCTCACCTATGTTTCAAAAATCCGTTCGCTGGATACTGACAGACAGGAAATCGTGGTCGAGCGCCGTTCTGAGGGCGGCGTGCAGGTGCTCAAAACCAAAATCCCCAGCCTGATTACTGTGCTCGAAGGCAATAACGAAATGCGTTTTGCCACCATGGCCAATATGTTCCGTGCTGCCCGTTATCCGGTCAAAATCTGGAACAAAGATGCCGCCGGGATTGAAGATCCGACCAAAACCGGCCTGAAAGGCTCGCCTACCGTGGTTTCCAAAGTGTTTGCACCGACACCACGCGCGACTAAGGCCGAGATCATTCAATGCGAAAGCAACGAGCCCAAAGACCTGAGCGTGACCTTGCTCGCCAAAATGTTTACCAAGTTTCCCAACATCGAGAAAGAGCTGCTGAAGCGGTCGGCTTGAACAGATCCAGGGAGCATGAAGTAAAGGAATCCATATGAGTGAAGAAACCAAAAAACCGGCACCGGCAGGCAAGAAGAAATTTGAGCTTGATGAGCGTCTGAAAGCGTATAAAGGCGTCTGGGTGTTTATTGAACATGAGCGCGGCGCCATACATCCCGTTTCGCTGGAATTATTGGGCGAAGGCCGCAAACTGGCCGATATGCTGGGTGTGGAATTGGCCGGCGTGGTGATGGGTCCCCCCGGAGAGACCACCCGCAGTTTTTGCCAGGAGGCCTTTTACCATGGCGCAGACCTGTGCTACCTGATTGAAGACCCGCTGCTGCAAGATTATCGTAACGAGCCTTATACCAAAGGGCTGACCGATCTGGTCAACAAATACCAGCCTGAAATCTTGTTCCTTGGTGCAACCACATTGGGCCGCGATTTGGCAGGCAGTGTCGCCACCACGCTCAAAACCGGCCTCACTGCTGACTGTACCGAGCTCAATATCGACCTCGACGTGCGCAGCCTGCTGGCGAGTCGCCCAACCTTTGGCGGCTCCTTGCTGTGTACCATTCAGACCCTGAATTATCGGCCGCAAATGGCCACGGTGCGGCCACGTGTGATGGCAATGCCAGAGCGCGACGCGACGCGTAATGGCCGCATCATTGAAGACACCCTGGGCATGATAGAAAGCAGCATCATTACCAAAGTGCTGGAGTTTATCCCGGACGAGATGCAAGACAAACCGCAACTGCCATTTGCCGACATTATCGTCGCTGGTGGTCGCGGCATGAAAAAGCCGGAAAACTTCAAACTGATCTGGGAACTGGCGCAAGTGCTGGGTGCCGAAGTCGGGGCTACGCGCCCCGTGGTGCAGGCCGGTTGGGTGGAACTGGACCGTCAGGTCGGGCAATCTGGCAAAACCGTGCGCCCAAAACTCTATATCGCGGTGGGCATTTCCGGTGCCATCCAGCACAGGGTCGGCATGGATGCCTCGGATGTGATTATCGCCATCAACAACGACCCCAATGCGCCGATTTTTGACTTTGCTCACTATGGCATTGTCGGCAATGCCATGACCATATTACCGGCGCTGACCGAGGCATTTAAGGCACACCTGGCAACCGCAAGAAAGGCAGGCTAAGCATGAGTGAAAAATTTGATGTGATCATTGTGGGCGCGGGCCCATCTGGCAATGCCGCCGCCTTGCGTCTGGCACAGGCCGGACTCAGCGTATTGCAATTGGAACGTGGTGAAAGCTCAGGCTCGAAAAACGTACAAGGTGCGATTTTGTATTCGGACGCATTGGAAAAACTGATTCCTGACTTCAGGGACGATGCGCCACTGGAGCGGCATATCATCGAACAGCGCATGTGGGTGCTGGATGACGACTCCTACATGGGTTCGCACTACCGCTCGGACAGCTTTAACAAGCCGCCATATAACCGCTACACCATGATCCGTTCGCAGTTTGACAAGTGGTTTTCCGAGCGCGTGCAAAAGGCCGGGGCGCTGGTGATATGCGAAACCACGGTGACCGAACTGCTGCTGGATGGCCAGCGTGTCATCGGTGTGCGCACCGACCGTCAGGGCGGTGAGATTTATGCCGATGCGGTGATACTGGCCGATGGGGTCAACTCCTATCTGGCGAAAAAAGCCGGCTTTCACCCCGAGCTGCATCCCAAGGATGTGGCGCTGGCGGTCAAGGAAATCCACTTTATGCCAACCGAGCTTATCGAGCAGCGCTTTAACGTCAAGGGCGAAGAGGGCGTGGTTATCGAAATGGCGGGCAAAATCACCAAGGGCATGATGGGGACGGGTTTTCTCTATACCAACCGCGAGTCGGTGACCATAGGCGTCGGTTGTATGCTGTCCGACTTCAAAGCCCAGCAAACCACCCCTTATGCCTTGCTGGAGCAAATGAAAGCGCATCCGGCCATCCAGCCGCTGATTGAAGGGGGCGAGATGAAAGAATACACCGCGCACCTGATTCCAGAAGGCGGCTACAACGCCATGCCGGATTTGTTTGGCGATGGCTGGCTCATCGTTGGCGACGCTGGCATGTTTGTTAACGCCGTGCACCGCGAAGGTTCCAATCTGGCCATGACCACCGGCATGGCGGCGGCGGATACCTTGATTGCCTTGCGTGCCGAGGGCCTGCCCTTCAGCAAGGCCAACCTCAAGCGCTACGAGGCCACGCTCAACGACAGCTTTGTCATGAAAGACCTGAAAAAATACAAGGACATGCCGGCAATCTTCCACAAAAATCCGCAGTTCTTTAATGACTATCCCGAATTGTTGTCCAAAGCCGCCCACACCATGCTGACTGTGGATGGGGTGGATAAAAAATCTAAAGAAAAGCAGATACGCCACAGCTTCCGTCAACGCCGCTCACTGATGGGCCTGATGGGAGATGCGTTCAAGTTATGGAGGGCTTTTGAATGAGTATTGTCGTCAAGGTTGAAGAGAAACTGTTCCAGAACCGCTACAAGGTGGACAGCGGCAAGCCGCATATCGAGATCAAGGATGCTGACGTCTGCCGCCATTGTGACAGCCATGCCTGTACCGTGTGTTGCCCCGCTGGCTGCTGGACCATGGAAGGTAACGGCAATGTCACCGTGATCAGTGATGGCTGCCTGGAATGTGGCACCTGCCGCATTATCTGTAACGAGCACCGCAATGTGGCCTGGGAATACCCGCGTGGTGGCTACGGCATCCTGTTCAAGTTCGGCTAATCCCCTTTTTTGTATTGCATTGTTGGAGACATCCCCATGAGTAAACCCGCCAGACAAGTGTTTGTATGTAACCAGGCCAGACCACCGGGCCACCCGCGTGGCTCGTGCCAGGGACGGGGCAGCAATGATATTTTGCAGGCGTTCTGGCAACAGGTGCAGACGCGCAATCTGTGGGAGCAGTTTTCGGTGACGTTTAGCGGCTGCCAGGGCCCCTGTGACAGTGGCCCGCATGTGCTTGTCTACCCGGAAAGTGTGATGTATGGTGGCGTGAGCAAAGACGACGTGACCGAAATCATAGACAAACATTTACTTGCAGGCGAAGTGGTCGAGCGCCTGAAAGTGCCCGCCAGCGTCTGGTAAGCGAGGCGATAGATGCACGTTCGGCCTATGTCAGCCCCGCAATCGTCGGGGCATATTCTGAGCGCAACACGACCGAGCGGTATTGTCGCCCACGAGGATTTGCCGTCACCGATAGCCGGATATCTGGCTGCCGCCGCGGCTACCCGTGACTGGCGCGAGTCTGAATCATTGTTGCTACGAGCCCAACAGGCCTCGCCCGACTGCCTGCATGTGTATTACACACTGTACAAGCTGTATGCCGTACACAATCGCCTCAGTGATGCCGAGCGGGCCGTGCATATGGCGCTGGACGCCGCAGCCAGGCTGGCGCAGATCGACAGCCACTGGCAATCACTCACCTCGCAAAGCTGCGACTGGACACAGGTCGATTCGCCGCAACATTTTTTCCTGTTTAGTCTCAAGGCGTTTGCCTATATCCGGCTGCGTCAGCAACGCCTGTCAGAGGCACGGCAAATACTGAGCAAGTTGCAGGAGATCGATCCACAAGACACGGTTGGCGCCTCAGTCATACAAGCTTATGCCGATGGAGTCCCGCTATGAGCCTGGCTAGCGCCACCATGCTTAATATTATGCTGCAATCCTGCGAGGCAGTGCTGACCCTCACCGAGGATGTCGCTCCAGAGGGTTTTTTTAGCAGTCAGCTCACCCAGGCTGAAACCCTGCGCCACCTGCGTATTATTGCCGAAAATGTAGACCGGCTGCCCATGGAAAACAAAACCGCCATGTCCGAAATCGACTGGGCAGGCTGGAATGTGCTGCTGTCACAAGTCCGTTCGTCGGGCGGCTTCGAGCGCGATGCCATTTGGTTTGCCATCCGCGCCATGGTGCCAGCGACCCTGATGTGGCTGCGCGTGTTCAGGCAGCAACAACCGGCACTATTCAGTATGACTGTATAAGCGAATGATGATGCTACCTGCCACCAACCTACTGCCGCAACGTGTGATTGTCTATCATTTTGATAATTACAGCACTGCACTGCTGTTCGTGCGCTGGCCCCATGGCGGGTTGTTGGCACCGGCTGCCTTGCCCGCCAGTGCCAGCGTATTAGCAGAGCCTGACCAGCCGTTGCGCCAGCCCCTCACGGCAGCACAAGGGGTGGAAATCGTCAAAACCCTGAATGTGCCTGCTGACACACTGCAATACCAGCATGATTTTATGGCCTGGGTCACCACTGACGAAGGTCCATTACGCATTCATCTTTGTCGTTACATGACACCGGATGCGCCCAAGTCCGAAATCGCCTTATTTGGCGGGGAGTTCCGACATATGAGTGCCTTGCGTAGCGCTGACAGGCAGGAGTTATTGTTATTGCGACAGGTGTTTGACTGGTTTATGCGAGGTGAAGGGCAGTAACTGGCAGTTTTTCCGGTGTCTATGATGGCAGCTGGCACAAAAACTGCATAGTCTTGCCTATCGCTATATAATCTACTTTATAGCGTAGTAAATGTGACAAACATGACAAAGGCAGACAGAAAGATGACAACGCAGATGACGCAGACCATGCAGGTAAGTGGCTCACTGGTACTGGGACCGGAAGGCAGTGATGGCCAAGCTGGCTTGCTGACAGACCGTCGCCTGGCACTGCTGGAGCATATCGGTAGCTGCGGCTCCATCTCGCAGGCCGCCAAACTGGCAGGACTCAGTTACAAGGGGGCCTGGGATGCGGTGGATGCCATGAACAGTTTGTTTGGCGACGCACTGGTGCAGACTACCACAGGTGGCAAGGGTGGGGGCGGGGCACAATTGACTGAAGCCGGCATCCGTGTCGTGGATGCCAGTCGCGTGTTAAGGCGTGAGCACCAGAAATTTTTACAGGCGGCCAGTGATGGCATCGCTGATTTTGACAACATTTATACATGGATGCGGAGGCTGACAGTGAAAACCAGTGCGAGAAACCAGTTTTTTGGCAAGGTGGTGGCAATCAAGCAGGCGCAGGTCAATGTTGAAGTGACCCTGCAATTGACTGGCGGCGACCAGATACACGCTGTCATTACCCATGATGGCTTGAATGAGCTGGGCTTGCAGGTAGGCAGCGAGGCTTGGGCACTGGTCAAGGCCAGCTGGGTGATCCTCGCCAGTCCTGAAGCCGCGACTGGCCTGAGTGCACGCAACAAACTGGGCGGCGAGGTGACTCGAGTACACCAGGGCGGTGTCAACGCCGAAGTCAGCCTGCGCAGCACCGGAGGCAATGTGATCACCGCGACCGTGACCAATGACAGTGTGGCCGAACTGCAACTGGCCGCTGGTAAAACGATGGTAGCCATCTTTAAAGCCAGCAGTGTGATTTTAGGGGTGAGCGAGTAGTTTTCTCTCTATCGCTATATATCTTGCTTTATATCGAGTCTTTGAATACATCAGGGAGCGCTTTACATGAAAAAAGTATCCATACTGGTCAGTCTGGCCTGGCTAGGGATGCCAACCAGCCAGGCGTGGGCAGATGCTGAAACCGATGCCCGCATCGCGCAATTGCAGCACATGCTGGAAGTACAACAAACACAAATGCAACAGATGGCAGATGCATTGAAGTTGCTCCAGGCACGGTTAGAAAAACCGGCGGAAACCAGAGGGGTAGCGAGCGATGACAAACAGGTCTTGCGTGATCAGCAGTGGAAGATGGACGCGATGGCCGATGAAATCAAGGCGCTACAATCTACCCGTGGCAAATCGAGTGGCCAGCCAGTGTACGCCAACTTTAAAAATGGCCTGAGTTTTGAAGATGGTAGTGGCGCCTGGAAACTGGGCCTTAATGGCCGCGTGCAAGCCGACTACCGCAGTTTCTCTCCGGATATTGCAGCCGCAGATACCTTCAACATTCGTCGCGCCCGGCTGGGTGCTAATGTGGCGATGAAGGATTTTGCGGCAAGACTGGAAGCCGAATATAGCGGTACGGCCAATAATGGCAGTGTCGGCCTGACCTATGCGCACGTCGACTACCTGCATTTTAACGGATTCAAATTACGCGCAGGTCAGTTCAAGCCGTTTTATGGACTTGAGCGTGCCATGAATGCCAACTTTACAGATTTTCAGGAACGGGCAGGCACGGACTATCTGCTGGGTGCCACTTTTGACCGCGGCGTGATGGTGTTTGGCGAACCTGTGCCAGGGTTGTTCTATAACGCCTCATGGACCGATGGTAAAGGCGTTAACACAGCCACTGCCAATGGTGATGAAACCGATGCCAAATATGACAACAAGGATGCGCTGGTACGTGTGGTCGGCAATATTGCCCAGTTTGCCGACTGGAAAGACAGTGTTCTGCATGTTGGTGGCTTTTATGCCAGGGGCCAACAGGAACCTGGCAGCGTGCCAACCCTGAATGTACTGACCGAAGGCCGCGGATACACCGTATTTTCTACCAGTGAAGGTTTTACGCGCGCAGTTGACCGTACGCGTGAGGGTTATGAACTTGGGCTGGCACACGGTCCGGTCAAGCTACAGGCAGAACATATACGCGAAAATTTTGATGGCACCGGGTTTGATCGTGACCTGACCGCATGGTATGCCAGCCTCAACTGGCTGGTGAGCGGTGAAACCTTTACCAGCACCTATAAAGATGGCATGTTTGGCCGCTTGCGTCCCAAACAGGATTTTGTCTGGGGGGGCGAGGGCTGGGGCGCGTTGCAACTTGGGGCACGTTACAGCAAGTTTGATGGCGGTGATTTTGTTAGCACTAATGCTACCGGAACTGGCAAGTTGGCAAGTGGCCGTAGCAACGCGTTTGATGCCTGGACGATAGGCGCCAACTGGGTGCTGACGCCCTATGTGCGTGTGATTGCCAACTATGTGCACACCCATTTTGATACCCCGGTGACCACCACAGCCACCGTCTCAGGTAGCAGCAAAACGTATACGCTGGATCATGAAGACGCCGTCACCATGCGTGCCCAATTCGATTTCTAACTTTTATTCAGACAAGGAGATCCCATGCGATCACTCAAACAACTGCTGATAGCCAGTGTGCTGGCAGTTTCCATGCAGGTCCAGGCTGCCGAGCCCTTTACTGTGGCCATTGCGGCCAACCTCAAATACGTGTTCGATGACCTGGCCGCCGAGTTTAAACAGGAAACCGGCATCGAGGCACAAAGCGTGCTCAACGCTTCTGGCAAAATTGCCACCCAGGTACGCCAGGGCGCGCCCTTTGATGTATTCATGTCTGCCGATATGGAGTTTCCCGAGGGTTTGTATAAAGAAGGCTTTGCCGTGACCGCGCCCAAACCCTACGCCTACGGGTTGCTGGTGCTATGGTCACAAACCGGGGCCGATTTAAGTAAGGGCGTGGCCGGGCTGACGGATGCGGCTATTGGCAAAGTGGCCATTGCCAATCCAAAGTTGGCACCGTTTGGCAAACAGGCACTCAAGGCCATGGAGTTCTACAAGGTGAAGGTGGCGCTGGAACCCAAACTGGTCTATGGCGAGAGCATTACCCAGGTAAGCCAGTACGTGGATAGCAAAGCGGTAGATGTTGGCTTCAGTGCCAAGTCGATTGTCGTTGCACCGGAGACTACAGGCAAGGGTAAATGGGTGGCTGTGCCAGAAGAGAGTTATGAGCCGATTGCGCAGGGCGTGGTCATCCTCAAGCATGGCATAGATAATAATGCGGATGCCGCCCGCAAGTTTTACGGGTTCGTGCAGTCGGAAAAGGCGCGTGCCATCTTTGCCAAAAACGGTTATAAATTGCCCTGAGGCATCACACAGGAAACATCATGTTAAGCATCGAGGATATACAGACCATTTGGCTGACCATCAAGCTGGCCAGTCTGGTCACCCTGCTATTGCTCATCATAGGCACGCCCGTCGCCTGGTGGCTGGTACGCAGCCGCGTCTGGTGGAAAGGGCTGGTGGCCTCGGTCGTGGCCTTGCCGCTGGTGCTGCCACCTTCAGTGTTAGGGTTCTACCTGTTGCTGGCGATGGGACCACAAGGCCCGCTGGGTAAGCTGACACAGGCCACTGGTCTGGGCAGTTTACCGTTTACTTTCTGGGGGCTGGTACTGGCCTCGGTGTTATATTCCCTGCCGTTTATGGTGCAGCCCTTGCACACCGCGTTTGAGGCTATCGGTGAGCGGCCGCTGGAGGTAGCAGCAACCTTGCGTGCTTCGCCACTGGATACGTTTTTCAGTGTGGTGGTGCCGATGTCCTGGCCGGGGTTTCTGACGGCAGCTATGCTCACCTTTGCCCACACGGTAGGCGAGTTTGGGGTGGTACTCATGATAGGCGGCAATGTGCCGGGACAAACGCGCGTCGCTTCGGTACAGATTTATGATCATGTGGAAGCCCTGGAATATAGTCAGGCGCATACACTGGCCGCGGTCATGCTGCTGTTTTCGTTTTTGGTGTTGCTGGCGCTGCATGTGTGGCGCACGCAACCAAACAGGGGTTACTGACATGGGCATGGGCGAGATACAGGCACGTTTTCATCTGGCCAGGCCAAGCTTTACTCTGGATGTAGACCTCACCCTGCCCGGGCGCGGCATCACCGTCCTGTTTGGCCCTTCCGGTTCAGGCAAAACCACGCTATTGCGCTGTATTGCCGGGCTGGAGCAACCCAGGGAGGGCTATCTGCGCTTTCAGGGCGAGCGCTGGCAGGAGGGGGCGTATTGCCTGCCTACACATCGCCGTCCCATCGGCTATGTGTTTCAAGAGGCCAGCCTGTTTCCACACCTGACGGTGCTGGAAAATCTGCGTTTTGGCCTCAGGCGCAATACGCAGGCGCGGCCAGCAGATCTGGAGGCGGCCATCGCCTTGCTGGAATTGACGCCGCTACTGGGTAGAAACCCGGCACATTTGTCCGGGGGGGAGCGACAACGGGTGGCCATGGCGCGGGCCTTAGCAGTAAGGCCGCGGCTCCTATTGATGGATGAGCCGCTGGCTGCCCTGGATTATGCGCGCAAACAGGAAATCTTGCCCTATCTGGAGCGCCTGCATGACAATCTGGACATTCCATTGCTGTATGTCAGCCATGCCCATGACGAAGTAGCACGCCTGGCTGACCATATCGTTATGCTGCAAGCCGGCAGAGTGTTGGCTCAAGGACCATTGCTGGAGACGCTGGCGCAACTGGATACTCCGATCCGCCTGGGGGAAGACAGCGGCGTGGTCCTGCAGGCGCAGGTCAGCGAACTTGACCAGGAATGGCATCTGATGCGGCTGGCATTTGACGGTGGCAGCGTCTGGACCAGGCAGCGAGACCTGCCGCTGGGGCGTCAGCTGCGGGTACATATTCAGGCCCGTGATGTCAGTGTGGCCATCCGGCCACAAACCGATAGCAGTATCCAGAACCAGTTGCAGGGTGTGGTCGATGCCATGGCCATAGACACGCATCCCGGTGTCATGCTGATCCGTGTCAAGGTGGGAGCTTCGGTGCTGATTGCCAGACTCACTAAACGCTCGGCGTCGACCCTGGGCATCACTGTCGGTCAGTCAGTCTGGCTACAGGTCAAATCGGTGGCACTGATGGAGTAGGCGCGTTTCGCGCCATGCACGACGCATCCGCATCTTGAATGCGCAAGAAAGGAGTCCACTCATGATAGAACAACTCTATGCCAATTTGTCTGTGGCTGAACAACAGCGAGTGATTCGCGCCGAGCGTTTTGAAAGGCACGATGAACCCTCACTGCAAGCTACCAAGATCCATGGCTACGCCGCCGACGGGGGTAAGTGTTTTTATTACCACAGTTTTGTCTTGTCGGAAGAGGGCTTTGATATCGATGAGTTTCCGCTACGCATCGATGTCTATTACGAACGGGTGATGGCCTGGCGTCTGAAAGACGGTGGCTGGTTAAAAACTACCACCATCTCTGATCAACTGGATGCTTGCCAGCCACGCTTTCATACCCGGCCAGCGGAATGGGTGGCCAGCCTCTGAGGGTAAACGCCTAGCTGGCAACTGCCAGTATCACCGCAGAGGCTTTGAATACCACGCTGGCACTGGCGCCCTGACTGAGTCCAAGTTCACGTGCGGCTTCATGGGTAATGCTCGCAAACACGGTATTGCCGCCCGGCAAATCGAGTTTGACTTCGGCACTGACCGGCCCGCTGATCACCTCTGCCACCACGCCGCGCAGCACATTACGTGCGCTCAGGGCATAGCCCTCGCTCTCTGTCATCACCATCATTGACGAGGCTTTGACCAGGGCCAGCACCGATTTGCCACTGGTCAGCCCCAGACTGTGTGCACTGCTATGGGTGACCATGGCCACCAGCGTGTCGCCATTGCCGAGGGCAATTTCGATTTCGGTATGTACGCTGCCAGGGTGTACGGCAGTGATGTTTCCCTGGAACTGGTTACGTGCGCTGATTTTCATGACGATATTTTACTGATCGGGTTGAGATACCATTAGTGTATGCAAGCGCGCTGTAAAACATCAACCGCAGCGTCGGGCCTGCGGCTGTCAACGCTGCTATATTACGCAGCGTGAGCCAGCTTTTCCGGCAGCGCCTGCACCAGTGGTGCCAATGCTTCATAGCCGCCATCCACGCTGTAGACTTCCTTGTAGCGGAAGTCGTCAAACATCTGCGCAAACACCTTGCTTGCATTGCCGTGATAACAATAAATCATCACCGGGATATTGCGTGGCAGGCTGCGCAAGACCTGTTCCAGCTTGTACTCGGACAGCTGGTCGGCCCCTGGCAGATGGCCACACTGGTAACTGTGCATATCTCGGGTATCAAACAGCGCGATTTCCGCAAAGCGTTCCGGGTTACTCAACATTTCGGCGGCTTGTGCCGCAGCAATGGTTTGCCAACTCATAGCTCACTCCTCTGGTCCAAAACATAATTCATAATCCACACAGACACCGCAACTGGGCGATTTGCATATCAATACGTTTTCCTGCTCGCACAGCTGCCGGTAAAAAAACTTTTTCCACTTCATGTCGCTGCTGTTTTTGGCCACCAGCACCGGGAAATAGTCGCGCATCAGTTGCGACAGTTCGGCGCGGCTCGACAGTTTGAGGTCTTGCCACAAATGGTTGGCGCCGCTGCAGCAGGTGCCTGCAATCAATCTTGCCAGTGCATAGGTGTTCACGTGTTGATCCAGCGCATGTGCCATCAATAATGCAATCAAATCCTCAAACTCGTCCCAGCCATGGCCAGATGAGGCTAGGGAACTTGCTACAACAGCATTGGGCGGGGAGAGGCTCTGTTGCATACGGGTTACCCTCAGGCCGGGGCGTGGGTATAGCACTTTTTCGGACAAATTTTGGCGCAGGCCTCGCAGCCCACGCAGTTTTCCGGATGGGCGATGGTCATGACTTTCTTTTCATACTCATCATCCTCATCGTCGCCCAGCGTCATGGCGATGCGGTCACCGTCTTCAGTAATGCCCACCAGCTCCAGCACATCACGGCCACAGACACGAAAGCAGCGGCCACAGCCTATGCATTTTTCTTCGGCAATGTGGTCGGCAAATTGCGGCGTCCACGCCACGCCGCTGGGTAAGGTTACGCTAAATGCCATGGCAAGCTCCTAGCCACCGGCTGCCACCAATTTCTGGCGGGCAGCAGTGAGTTGTTGATAGGCCTTGAAGGTTTTCTCGGCCACTTCCGGAATTTTTTCCCAGCCGGTCGGTAAGTCTTCGGACAAGTCATGCAAGTCCATTTTGAGTTGGGTGGCCTGGGCATTCAGCTTTTTCACCTCGGCCTTGATGGTGTCTACGTCACTTGTTTCTATGTCACTCATGGCGCGCTCCTAACCGTAATTCACCACTTCGGGAAACTTTTGTATCATGTCCACCGCGGCCTGTACCAGTTTCTGGCCTTCGGCGGCCAGCTTGTCCATGGTTTCAAAACCAAAGCGGTGCACATCACGCAGATGCTTGTTCACCACCACCAGGCGGCCTGCAGTCAGCAGCATTTTGCCAAAGCCCTCGTGATGCATTTTCATCATGGGCGAGACCATGACGCCGGTTTCCCGCTCCACCGCCAGGCCCACCGCGTTATAAAACAATTCTAGCCGCCACAAGGTTTCCGGGTCAGGGTCGCCGATAATTGGCATCTCGCGGCGCTGTTCCTTGCTGATGATGTACGGCGCCAGCAAGGTCGCATTATCCTTGCCTTCCCAGGCGCCATGGGTGTCTTGCGCCCGCCATTGCTTAATCAGTTCGATCACAAATGGCGAGGTCCAGGGATCACTCGCTACTGGCGCTTCAGCGACTGCTGTCATGTTTTTCTCCTATAAATAAATATTGCTTACCGCATTAACACTCAAACGCCTTCGGTTTTCTCTGTGCACTCCGTGTCCTCGGTGGCTCAAAATGAATTTAAAAGCTTTAATTAGCCACAGAGCGCACAGAAGTCACAGAGAAATTCTTAGTTTGCTGAGTGCACTTGCTGCTTTTGTGTTTTATTGGCGAATCATTGCGTTTACGAAATCATTTTTTAATCACAGCACAGGCCAAACATTTATCCGGTTCTACCTCTGTGCGCTCTGTGTCCTCTGTGGCTCAAAAAGCCTTTAAAACCTTTATTAGCCATAGAGCGCACAGAAGTCACAGAGAAATTCTTAGTTTGCTGAATGCACTTGCTGCTCTTGTTCTCGGTGTCTCTGTGGTAAATAGCCTTTAAAACCTATACCGTTTCTTCTTCCTCATCAAAATCGACCGTTGTGGCCTGGTCTTTAAGCAGGGCTTTGCGTAGCCAAGGGGGTGGGGTGCCTTTGAGCACATCCTGCAATTTGCCTAAAATTTCGTCTATCGGTTCATCAGCGGTGACTTTGACCGGGTGTATCTTGTGCGCCACCACACGGGCTGCGGCAGAGCCGCCGATGGCCGCCACATACAGCAGCGCACAGTCCTTGATAACTTCCAGCTTGGGTGCCAGCTTGTCTTCGTTGCCGTCTTCTTTTAAATCGCCATCAAACGGCACCGAGTGTAAAAATGTCCAGTTTTCCGGCGTCAGCTCATAAATGGCCAGGTGCTTGGCCCAGCCAAAGTGGGCGTCGACCCGTTTTAAATCCTGTGTGGCAAATGCGACTTTCATGTGGGGGTTCCTTTACGCGGGGTTAACTGAAATGCACAGTGCTTTCTAAAGGCCTGTCGCTTGCGCTGTGGCAACTACCGGCAGGCGAACAACTGTTGCAGCCGGTGGCGGCACCAGCCTCGCTTGCTGGTGTGGGATACCAGTGATCAGGGGCCGGTTCATGGCTCTGTGCCAGAAAGGTATTGGCCAGTTCAAATGCCAGATCACGCGTGCCCCGGTAGCCCACGCTGACTTTGTGTGCGGCGCCGATACGGTCAAAAGTCGGGATGCCGATACGGATAAAAGGCAGATGCAGGCGCTCGGCCAGTTGCCTGCCGTGCGAGTGGGTGAGCAACAGGTCGCAGTCTTGCGCCAGTGCTTCCAGATCTTCCAGATCACCGATTTGCACCTGTTCTATAGGCAGTTGCGCCAATAACGGCGAGTGAGTGGTGGTCACCGCGCGCAAGTCACAGCCCATCTCTAGCAAAAACTGGCCGTAGCTCCACAACATGTCGGGTTCGGCACCGATAGCGACGGTTTTGCCGCCGGTATAAAAATGCGCATCCAGCATGGCGTCCTGACACTGGCTGCGCTGGCGGCGCAGTTTCATCGGCACGGGGGTGCCGGTGAGTTCGGACAGGCATTGCACAAAGGCATCACTGGCGGCCAGTCCGGTCAGCCGCTCAAACAGACGGTAGGGGACGCCACATTGGGCTTCCAGCGCCTGCGCTGCCGGGCGCATCTGCTCGCCGATAGCGAGCGTATAGCGTGCAGCACCCAGGGTCTGTAACTGCTCCAGAGTGGTGCCGCCCAGTGTAGTCGGTGTAAAGTCGTCCGGGATATGGCCATCCAGCGAGCCAGAAATATCGGGCACTATCACCGCCTCCAGCCCGAACAGTTCGACAATGTCGCGAATTTCCTGCAAGTCGCCCGGTGTTAAAAGGCTGCCAGCCAGCACATTGACGCGGCGTGCATGGCGCACGCTCACAGGCTGGGCAAAGTGTTGCACTATTTTCAGCACCGCCTTGCTCCAGCCATCCTGAAACGCGCCCACGTAGTCAGGCGTCGATACATACAGGATATGCATGTCAGCCAGCTCGGGGTGTTTTTGCGCAATCAGCTTGAGATAGGCATCCACATCATCGCCCTTGGTTTCGGTCAGACCGGTAGAGGCGATGCCGAGGATGGACGGCTGGTTGCGTTTCCAGATATTGACGATGGTCTGCTCGATATTGTCCATGCCACCAAGGATGGTGGTGACCTCGCTCATGGCCGTGGTTTGCATGGGGATCATTTCGCGGAAATGCCGCACAAACAATACCAGCCCGAATGAAGTACAGCCCTGCGAACCATGCAGGGTAGGCAGGCAGTGCTGCAAGCCCATAAAGGCCAGCGCCGCGCCTATCGGTGCGCTCATCTTGAGCGGGTTGACGCTACAGGCTTTACCGGGGTTGAGTACTTGTGCCATGGTCTTGTTCCCTTCAGGCCGCGATGTCGCCGCTGGTCAGTGGCGGCTCATTGCTGCTGACCGCCGTTTCCCACGGCGCTGGTTGCCGCACCTGTTGCCACACCGGGTGATACAGCGATTGCGTGATGTTTTTGACCAGTTCCACCATGCCCACATAGCCTGCATATGCATGGTGACGCTCCTGGTTAATATCCAGCCAGGGCATTTTGGCCTTGAGCGCTACAAACTGGCTGCGGCCACCCGACAACATGATGTCGGCCCTGGCCTCCTTGAGCATGGCATACATGTCGCGCGGCCGCATGTCGTCTATCATGTGCGCATCTTCGCCCATGATTTCCTTGATCTTTTCCTTATCTTCCTCGGTGGATTTTTTCACACTGGTGCCCACCACCTCCATGCCAGCCTCCTGCAAGGCTGAGACTACTGACCAGGACTTCACCCCGCCAGTAATCAGCAAGACGCGCTTTCCGGCCAGGCGCAGCTTGTAATCGGCAATTGCCTCCCAGGCGCGAGCTTCCTCACGCGCAATCACTGCTTCGGTACGCGTCATCAACTCGGCATCCGCCCCTTGCTGTATCAGCAGGCGGGCAATCTGGCGCAAGCTGTCGCTCATGTCGCCAATGCCGTAAAACGAACCTTCAAAAAACGGAATGCCATAACGCTCTTCCATCTTGCGCGCCACATTAATCATGGCCTTGGAACACACCATCATCGCCGCCTTGGCCCGGTGCGACTGCGCCACCTCTTGGTATTTGGCATCGCCTGAAATACAAGCCAGCACGCGTATGCCCAGCTCGTCCAGCAGCGGTTTGACCTGCCATAACTCACCGGCCAGGTTATATTCGCCAATAATATTAATGTCGTACGGCGTGGTGTAATCAGGCTCCTGCGTGCCGATCACATGCGCTAGCAAGGCCTCACCCGCCAGCTTGTTGCCCAGGTTTTTTGGTCCGGCAAAGCCAGGTGAATTGACTGGGATCACCGGCTTGCCAAACTTTTCGCTGGCTTTCTTGCACACCGCCTCGATGTCATCGCCGGTCAGCGCAGGCACACAGGTCTGGTAAACAAATACCGCAGGCGGGTCATATTTGCTGATAATTTCCTTGATGGCCTTGAACAGGCGCTTCTCGCCACCATAAATCACATCCAGCTCGTTCATGTCGGTGGTAAAGCCAGTTCTATAGAGACTGGAACCAGAGGATTTGGCGCCACGGTTATCCCAGGAGTTACCTTCACAGGCAATCGGCCCATGTACCAGATGCGCGACATCGGTAATCGGCTGCAAGGCGATTTTGGCACCATCAAAAGCGCAGCCACCGGCGGCGGCACCAGGCGTGAATTGCTTGGTACAACCTTTCTTGCGTGCTTTTTCATCCTTGGCCTGATTTTTATCGCAGCCGGGTTCATTAAACACGTCCTGAATTTTTTCGTTCAAACTTGCCATGACAAGACACCTTTGGAGTTCTTGTTGTGGTTATTGCAAGGAATGTGCCACGCTGTTTATGTGTTTTAACTGTATGAATTTAAAGAACATTATTTTAAGTTATTGAATGTCGGAAAGCAGACAAATGCGACAATCGGTGTGGGGATAGATGGCATGTTGTAGGGTGGGCATGGATGCCCACGCGGGTGATTGTTTGTTGTTTGTGATGTTCTTTTTCGCCTCTCAGCGAGTTACTTTTCTTTGCTTGCACAAAGATAAAGTAACCAAAAGAAAGTGCACCCCAGCTTCCGCTTGTTTCCTGCGTTGCTCGTCAAAATAAGCGCTCGCAGAACTCATCCTAGCGGCCTGCACAAATCGCAGTCCACCGCGGGATTCGGACAGCCGCTCGCTTGATCTTATTTTGCCTGCGCTACTCGGCGCGGCAGATGGGGACCCTGAACACCAGATTGGCGCAACGGTCCGTGGATTGAATAAAGGAATTGCTGTTTTTCAACGGTTCAAACTTCAACGATGCGAGTTTGGTGAGATAAATCCCATTCCATCGCGCTGAGTAGCGGAAACAAAGTAAGGAAGAAGGGAGCGACTGTCTGAGTCCCGCAGCAGCTCACGTTTTATGTGAGCTGCCAGGTCGAGTTTCGTGACCGCTTACTTTGTTGAGCAACGCAAGGGAGCCGAAGGCCGTGATGGCTGGGTGTCGTCCTCTTTGGTTACTTTCTGGGGGACAAGCACCAGAAAGTAACTCGCCTAGAGGCGAAAAATAACATCCCAAACAGCAATCAATCGTCCGCGTGGGCATTTATGCCCACCCGACAGCTAATCTATGAAAAAATCAGAAGAATCACTTTTCTCGACTTTGAGGGGCAAGCGCTTTAGTCCATCTCTCTGGCATGGTTCAAACTATATTTCGGCAAGGCAATCGTCAACGCTTCACTGCCTATCTTCACCTGGCACGCCAGTCTGGATTGCGGCGTTAATCCCCAGGCTTTATCCAACTGGTCTTCTTCCTCATCAGTGGCAGCCGTCAGGCTGGCATTGCCCTGCTGGATAATCACATGGCAGGTGCTACAGGCACACACGCCGTCGCAGGCGTGTTCCAGGGCAATGCCCGCGTGTAGCAGGGTGTCGCACAGCACTTTGCCTGGTTTGGCTTCAATTTGCATACCTTGCGGGCAGAGTTCGGGGTGGGGGAGGATAGTAAGTTGGGTCATACTGTCAGGCTTTCCAGATGCTGGCCTGTGAGTGCCTGCTGTATGCTTTGGTCCATGCGGCGTGCGGCAAAGCTGGCGGAGGCGGTGTTGAGGGCTTCGGTGGCGTTGCGCAGGTCTTCGATCTTGTTGCTGTCGCCCATGATGAGGATTTCAGCCAGGGCGTAGATGTGATGCCAGATATGGTCCCATTCGGCTTTGCTGAGCAGGTTGTGGCCGTCTTCGGCCATGGCGGTTTCGGTGGCGTCCAGCAAGCGTCTGGCTTCCACCTGGGCTTCGCGCAAGGCGCGCATGCGCTTGTCGTGTTCGGCGTGTTCGACACCCGCACGTAGCAGGCGGGTGATCTCGTCTTCACTGAGGCCGTAAGAGGGTTTGATACTGATTTGGGCGGCAACGCCACTGGTTTGCTCGATGGCAGACACCGAGAGCAGGCCATCGGCATCGACCTGGAAGGTGACGCGGATACGGGCGGCGCCGGCTACCATGGGCGGGATGCCGCGCAGTTCGAAGCGGGCCAGCGAGCGGCATTCGGCCACCAGTTCGCGTTCGCCCTGAACCACATGAAAGCTCATGGCGGTCTGGCCGTCTTTAAAGGTGGTGAAATCCTGTGCGCGTGCCGTGGGCAGGGTGGCGTTGCGCGGGATGATTTTTTCGCTGAGGCCGCCCATGGTTTCCATGCCCAGCGACAGCGGGATGACATCCAGCAGCAGCCATTCCTGGTCTGAGCGGTTGCCTGCCAGCGCATTGGCTTGCATGGCGGCACCGAGCGCCACGACCTGATCGGGGTCGAGGTTGGTGAGCGGTGGCTGTTTGAAAAAATCGGCCACGGCTTGCCGCAGTTGCGGCATGCGGGTGGCGCCACCGACCAGCACCACACCCTGAATGTCTTTTGTTTGCAAGCCTGCATCACGCAGTGCACGGCGCACCGGGCTAAAGGTTTTCGCCAGCAGTGGCTGGCTCAGCTCAAAAAACAGTTCGCGGCTGAGGATGGCGTGGATGTCGCCGTGGCTGGACAGGCTGCAACGGAGTTCGGTGCTGCTCTGGCTGGTCAGGCGTTCTTTGGCTTGACGGCACTCGTTGAGCAGGCTGCGCATGTCGGCGGCATCCAGGGTGTGCAATTGCAAGGTGCCGCATAGCCAATGGTAGATGGCGAGGTCAAAATCATCACCGCCCAGGGCTGAATCACCACTGGTGGCCAGCACCTCAAACACGCCACGGTGCAAGCGCAGGATGGAAAAATCAAAGGTGCCGCCCCCCAGATCATAGACGCAATACACGCCTTCCGCGGCGTTATCCAGCCCGTAGGCAATGGCAGCGGCAGTGGGCTCGTTAAGCAGGCGCAAGACATTGATACCGGCCAGTGTGGCGGCGTCCTTGGTGGCCTGGCGCTGGGCATCGTCAAAATAGGCGGGGACAGTAATCACGGCGCCGGTGAGTTCACCGCCCAGGCTGTGTTCGGCGCGTGCACGCAACACTTTGAGGATGTCGGCAGAAATTTCGACCGGGCTGCGCACCCCGGCCACGGTCTCCAGTTTGACCATGCCCGGACTGTCTACCAGGCGATAAGGCAACTGCCCCAGGTGTTGTATGTCTTGCAGGCCGCGTCCCATCAGGCGCTTGACCGAGACAATGGTGTTGCGCGGGTCACTGGCGGCGGCAAACTTGGCCTCCCAGCCCACGGTAGTCTCAGCCACTTGATAGCGCACCACCGAAGGCAGCAGGTGGCGACCATGGTCATCGGCCAGTGCCACACATTCGCCACTGCGCACGGTGGCCACCAGCGAGTTGGTGGTGCCTAGGTCTATGCCGACGGCCAGTCTGTGCTGGTGGGGCGCTGCACTTTGCCCCGGTTCTGCAATTTGCAACAGTGCCATAGTCACTCCTCAAAATACGCTGCGCGGGCATGCCCCGCTGTGAAACTTAAACGCTGAAACTCTCGCCGCAGCCACAGTTGGCCTTGGCATTGGGGTTGCTAAACTTAAAGCCTTCGTTGAGGCCTTCTTTGGTGTAGTCCAGTTCGGTGCCATCGAGATAGACCAGGCTGGGTGGGTCTACCAGCACCTTGATGCCATGGCTTTCAAAAATCTGGTCTTCTTCACGCGCTTCATCCACAAATTCCAGCGTGTAGGCCATGCCGGAGCAGCCCGAAGTTTTAACACCGACGCGCAGGCCCAGGCCCTTGCCGCGGCTTTCCAGGAATTTTTGTGCACGCCCGGCGGCGCTGGGGGTGAGAGTAACAGTCATGTTCGACTCCTGTGGTTTATACCGAGAACGAGCTGCCACACCCACAGGTGGAGGTGGCGTTAGGGTTGGTAATGACAAAGCGCGCGCCTTCCAGGCCTTCCTGATAATCTATGGTGGCGCCCATCATGTATTGAAAACTCATGGCATCTACCAGCAGCGACACCCCGGCTTTTTCTACCACCATGTCGTCTTCGGCGACCTGGTCATCAAAGGCAAAGCTGTACTGAAAACCGGAACAGCCGCCACCGGTCACGTACACGCGCAGCTTGAGGCTGGGGTCGCCTTCTTCGGCCAGCATTTCGCTCACCTTGCCGGCGGCATTGTCGGTAAAAATAATCGGGGTCGATAAAATGTCGTCACTCAAAACGGCTTCAGTCATGGCGGGCTCCTAGGCTTGGGGCTGGCAGGCGTCGTACTCGCCCTGCTCCAGCCCGTTTTTGTTGCGATAATCGGAAATGGCGGCGCGGATGGCATCTTCGGCCAATACCGAACAGTGGATTTTTACCGGTGGCAAGGCCAGTTCATCGGCAATATGGCTGTTCTTGATGTCCATGGCCTGATCCAGGGTTTTGCCCTTGAGCATCTCGGTCACCAGTGAGGAGGAGGCGATGGCAGAACCACAGCCATAGGTTTTGAATTTGGCATCCTCAATCACGCCCTCGGCATTGACCTTGATTTGCAGCTTCATCACGTCGCCGCAGGCCGGTGCGCCCACCATGCCTGTGCCCACATCCTCGGCATTCTGGTCAAAACTGCCCACATTGCGCGGGTTTTCATAATGGTCGATGACCTTGTCGCTATAAGCCATATGTGTCTCCTTAAACAGCCGCCGCGCTGGGTTCGCGGTGCGATTCGGTGCCGTGCACCCAGCTCACGGAAGATAAATCAATGCCGGACTTCACCATCTCCCACAGCGGCGAGAGTTCGCGCAGTTTGCCGATCTTGGCACCGATGAGCGCAATGGCAAAGTCCACGTCCTGCTCGGTGGTATACCGGCCAATCGAAAAGCGGATAGAGCTATGCGCCAGTTCGTCTTCGCGGCCAATGGCGCGCAACACATACGAAGGCTCCAGGCTGGCCGAGGTACAGGCCGAGCCGCTAGAGACGGCCAATTCTTTAATTGCCATCATCAGCGATTCGCCCTCAACGTAGTTAAAGCTGACATTGAGGTTATGCGGCACTCGCTGCTGTAAATCGCCATTGAGGTAAGACTCCTCAATCTGTGACAGGCCTGCCCACAGGCGGTCACGCAGCAAGCGGACGCGGGCGTTTTCTTCTGCCATTTCAGCCCTGGCAATGCGGAAGGCTTCGCCCATGCCGACAATCTGGTGTACCGGCAAGGTGCCGGAACGGAAACCGCGCTCATGCCCACCGCCATGCAACTGTGCCTCAAGGCGTATCCTTGGCTTGCGGCTGACAAAGAGCGCGCCTATGCCTTGGGGGCCATAAGTTTTATGCGCGGAAAAACTCATCAAATCGACTGGCAGCGCTTTCAGGTCTATCTCCACCTTGCCGGTGGCCTGGGCTGCATCCACATGAAAAATGATGTTTTGCGCGCGGCAAATCGCGCCCAGTGTGGCGATGTCCTGGATCACACCGATTTCGTTGTTGACCAACATGACCGAGGCCAGCACGGTATCTGGCCGGATCGCTGCCTTGAAGGCTTCCAGATCAACCAGGCCGTTTTCCAGTGGTGATAAGTAGGTGGCGCTAAAGCCCTGGCGTTCCAGTTCGCGCACGGTATCCAGCACCGCCTTGTGTTCGGTGGTCATGGTGATGATGTGCTTGCCCTTGCCGCTGGCATAAAACTGCGCTGCGCCCTTGATGGCGAGGTTGTTGGATTCGGTGGCGCCAGAAGTCCAGACGATCTCTCGCGGGTCGGCATTGACCAGTGCGGCCACCTGCTCCCGTGCTTCTTCCACAGCGGCTTCAGCTTCCCAGCCATAAGGATGGCTGCGCGACGCCGGATTACCAAACAGCTCGGTGAGATAGGGAATCATTTTTTCCGCCACGCGTGGATCGACGGGCGTCGTAGCAGAGTAATCAAGGTATATCGGTTTCATACAATCAACCTGACAAAAGGTGGGTTCAGGCTAGCTTGAGCAAGCTCTGTGCCATGCCGGGCTGGATTGATTTAACCTTTTGATTTATATGTTAATTTATTGAATTCATGACCAGGCTAACAATGGAGGCTTGTCGTGTTTGTCGTGAATGCGACAAACAAAGCAGAGATATTGTTGTAAGGGTTGTTGCATTGTGCAGGTAGGCAGTTCACCTGCAACAGGTTGTAACAGTGGCTGAGACTATTTAATTGTGTAAAACCTCTTGGTCAAATAGCCGTGAACCCCGTTTTTATCCGGGTTTTGCACCATTCGTATATATCAGCTTCAATGATCATGCACCCCGGCATGAAAATTGCTGAATTCAGCCTAACTCTTCATTTTTCAGGTGGGTATGATGGCGAACTTGTCGGATTCCAGCCACGTGGCACTGGTCACAATTTATGAGATAGGCAAGATACTGAGCTCCTCGCTAGACCTGCAGAAAACGCTACGACAGGTGGTGAACCTGGTCGCTAACCACTTGGGCATGCAGCGTGGCATGGTCTATGTGCGCGACGATGGCGACAGTTTGCAGGTACTCGCCTCAGTAGGCTTTAGTAAAGAGGAGGTGGCGCGGGCGCGTTTCAAGGTAGGAGAGGGCGTGACCGGCAGAATCTGCCAGATGGGGATGCCTGCGGTGATTCCTGACCTGGTGCAAGAGCCATTATTTTTGAATCGAACTGGTGCGCACCGCGAAGTGGAAGGGATGACGGTGGCCTATCTGGGCGTGCCAATTAAAACTGGCCGTGAAACCATAGGTGTCCTCAGTTTTGAACGGTTTGCCGAAGATAAACAGGGCCTGTTTGAAGAAGACTTGCAACTGCTGACCATGGTCGCCAACCTCATGGGGCAAACCATATTGCTTAACCAACAGGTCACCAGTGACCGTGAACAGTTAATGCAGGAGCGTCAGCGCCTGCAAAAAGAACTGGGCAGTAAATACAGCATAGACAATGTCATCGGCCAGTCGAAACGCATGCGCGAAGTGTTTGCTGATGTGCATATGGCCGCTCCCGGCAATAGTACGGTGTTGCTGCGTGGTGAGTCTGGCACCGGCAAAGAAGTCATCGCACGCTCTATCCACTTTCTTTCATCCCGTAAAGACAAGCCGTTTATCAAGGTTAATTGCGCGGCACTCAGTGAGAGCCTGCTCGAATCCGAACTATTCGGCCATGAAAAAGGCGCTTTTACCGGCGCCATGCAAGAGCGTAAAGGCCGCTTTGAACAAGCGCATGGCGGTACGCTGTTTCTGGATGAAATTGGCGACACCTCCGCCGCCTTTCAGGTCAAGTTGTTACGCGTATTACAGGAGCGCGAACTGGAACGCGTTGGTGGCAACAAAACTATCAAGGTTGATGTGCGGCTCATTTGCGCCACCAACCGTAACCTGGAAGAAGCCGTCAACAAAGGCGAGTTTCGATCCGACCTCTACTTCCGCATCAATGTCATTTCCATCTCGTTGCCTGCTCTGCGCGAGCGCCGCGATGATATTCCACTGCTGGTAGAAAACTTCCTGGGCAAATTCAACAAAGAAAACAGCGCCCGCGTCAGCATCACCCCAGAAGCCATGAACGTACTCAGCAACTGTCACTGGCCGGGCAATGTGCGCGAGCTGGAAAACTGTGTCGAACGTTTTGCCACCATGGCGCGCAGCAACCTCATCCGCGAAGTGGATATCCCCTGCCAGACCAACCACTGCCTATCCTCCACCCTGTGGAAATATCAGGCCCAAGGCACTGTAATTCCAATTGCACCAGTCAATGTCAGCCCGGCCAGCCCACCGCCCCCAGTCGAGTTACCACCACAAGAGGCGACTGAAGAAATGCCCCTGACCGAGCGTGAATAACTGGTGCAAGCGATGGAAAAAAGCGGCTGGGTACAAGCCAAAGCTGCACGTCTGCTTAACCTAACGCCACGGCAAATGGGTTATGCACTGAAGAAATACAATATTGAGGTGAAGCGGTTTTGAGTGAGTCCTGCGTAAGCTAACCATAGGTTTGGCTGCCTTTTACTGCATGTGCTGGCAAAACTTTATGGTGCGCGCGTCTGCCATCGCATATATCGCTCGTGCAATGCATGAGCAGGTTAATTGCTATCGAGAAAGTCGGCTGGGACATTGCTTGCAGCAAGCAACTCAAGAAAGTCGCTCCAGTCCGCGGGTTTGCTGGAAAGGATGACATCGCCAGTTACTTCATCCTTACGGATAAACACTTCTTTGGTATCAAACCGATATTCCGCTGGCAAGCATACCGCCTGAGTACGGCCATTGATAAATATTTTTGCAGTCTGACTCATCATCACACTCCAAGTTTTGACGTTGTAGATGCCAAAGTGTATATCATCGGTTAGCAGCCATGCAATTGGTACATATGCAAGCTCAGATTAGTTGAAGGTGTGGCTTAACCGTGAAGCGTCATAGAGACAGAGGCTTTAATTTTGCATCTTTATCCAAACAAAATTTCGTAATGCAAGACTTGACCTCTCGTTCGTGTGAGGGCTGGCTGCTTGTGGCTCCTCTCGAGCGCCGTGTTGGTGCCAATCATGTATGTGCGATATCGTCTGCAAGCGTCCCAAACTGTGACTTTACAAAATTAAGTGACGTTATGTCATCCATTAACAACCTTATTACAGCACTCTCATACTGATCGCGGGTTTGAAAACCAAGTTTGCGTGTAATTTCAGTAAGCATTGGCGTTTCCCGTACCGGATATCGAGTAATTATCTTTTCAAGATTTTTCTCTGCTATCGCTTGGTTGAATACGGCAACCTCTTCGTTCACTTTGGCAGCTACGTCGATTTCAATTCTTATTGGATTACCCGCAGATATTTCCGTTTGTTTTGGCCAGTGTTTATCGAGTTCATCTCGTAAGGTCTTCTCAACTGCGCGTTCGCTGAGGCGTTGTATGTGCGGCGCAACCGCTACAAGAGCAGCAGTTTTGGCTGCATCAACTAGAGCGTTCGCATTCTCACCTGTCACGGATGCATGACGTATTGCTAACTTGCGTTGAATCTCTGGATGGTAGTAGATCGATTCAACGGCATACACGGATAAAGCATAGATGCCTTTTTCTTTGAGTCGTGCAATGTCTTCTGCTGTCCGGCGGTCGTTATCCACAATTCCAAAAGCGCTGAGCCAGAGAAGCTCTGTTGCACTTCGAATGCCCGAGACAGCATGATCGACGTCACGGCAGCTTGTCTTCGCAATGACTGTTACATTAGGAAATACAAGACTATAAAGGGGCTTATCCAGACTCCGCTCATCGCCCTCGATGAATAGCAATTTTCGCCGCGCCCCAAGAATGTCCTTCTTTATCTCCTCATCGATGCTCGATTCCGCAGGAACTACGTCTGCATCCCATGAGGTGACTGTTGTTCCGTTGTAGGTGCAGCCACGAATAAGCATGGTGCGCGCACTTGGATTATCAAGAGGGAGCATTACGTCGTGAGTAGAAACAACGAATGTGCAGTCCAAACGCTTAGCGAATAGAAGCGTTAGCAGGGGTGAAATGATTGATCTGTGAAGATGGCGCTCTGGTTCGTCAATGAGGAGCAACGTTCCAGGGGCAACTGTGAGAACGCTTGCAGCAATTAATAGTGCGTTCCTTTCCCCATCGGAAAGTTCTGCGACGCTATAAGGGGGACTGCCGGACTTGCTCGCAAGAACCTCCTCATTTGCCTTTACCGATATTTCAATTGGTATGTTTGACAAGCGAAGCAATTCGTTGATGATTTTTATCGGCGCATCTTTCTTTGATAGCGTCGTTGCCAAATCAATGTTGCCGCTGTCTACTGCGCTAGCAATATTTCGAGCCCGAATGTTTTCGGCATCAATAAGATCGTAGATCGCTATGTTGGCTCGATACGGGGCATAGTCATCTTTCCAGCGTGACTGTGCGTGCATATCACTATTAGAAATATTGGTTTCTGTGTTTCTCTTTTCTGCCGGCGACAACGTTATCGAACTCGATGTAAACCAAGTCTGTCGATGTGCGGAAATTCGCTGGGCGTTTCCGTGATGCGCATGATAGAGCTTTTGCATTAAGCTCGACTTCCCGGTTCCGTTGGCACCAAGTATGAAAAGGCATTGACCAATATCCAGCTCAACTTCTAAGTAAGAGCCATTCGACTCAGGGATCGTGAACTTAAATGACATGATCTAAATATCTCGTAGTGTTAGAAAAGTAATTGAAAGTGTTGAAATACTAAGCCAAACCTTGAGCTAATCGGCTCTGAAACGCTTTATCGCCGCTTGTCTAATGGCCTAGGGCAGCGAGTGTGGATGCCGTGCTATGGTTAAAGCTCGCCATCTTCCTGGAGTTTTCTTACGTCATTTGAAATCGTTTTTTGAGAGTACATAGTTTTTTCAGCAATCTCGGTTTGGGTAAAGCCTTGCTTAATTAGTTTTTTAACAGTCCTCCGGCGGGCATCGGGTTTTTGTTTAGCAATATGCTGTGTAGATGTATGGGTGTAGCCTTCCAAATCCATTTGGTTCTGGATTATCCTTGCCTTTCCATCACTGGAGTCAGCCTTAACAGTAATGCTTCCATCGCTTGACTGGTGGATTTCGTAATGGCCGATTGTGCCTTTCTCAATGCCACTTGCTAAAGCTCGAAGGGTATTGGCGACGTTAGTTTTGGATTGGGCTACTAGTGGGTTTTCGTCTGACATGGGTTTTCTCCAAAAAATAGAAATCATATTATATGGATGTAGTTTAGTATTTTCTAGTATTTTCTAGTATTTTCTAGTATTTTTTGAAAATGCCTAAGCCATAACATAAAGTAAAAGTTTTGAAATTAAGATATTTTCTCCTCTACCGCTGTTAGCAATCCGACAATCATCTTTCTCCTTTGTCATATAGCTGACAATCCAAATTCCCTGCAATCATCTTATTAATCTATTGATTTTTAATGGATTATTTTTAATCTTCCAGATGGCATGCGAATTGCAATACTCCTTGTAAATTCATATTGAGGAGCATGCAATGGCAATTTCGGCAGAAAGCCCAGCGAGCACAAGTCGCTTGCGTCCCTTATCCGGCATTAAGGTGGAGGTAGCTGGTCAGGCGGCTTCCGGTTGTAGTACGACTGGTGGCGAAGGTAAAGCCAGTTGTGGTTCCTCCGATGGTCAGGGGGATATGCCTGCGGAAATCTGGGACAAGGTTAAAAATCACCCTTGCTATTCCGAGGAGGCGCATCACCACTATGCGCGCATGCATGTGGCGGTGGCGCCGGCTTGCAATATCCAGTGCAATTATTGCAACCGCAAGTATGACTGTTCTAACGAATCCCGCCCCGGTGTGGTGTCGCAAAAGCTGACGCCGGACCAGGCAGTGAAAAAAGTGCTGGCGGTGGCGAGTGAGATTCCACAAATGACGGTGCTGGGCATTGCCGGGCCTGGCGATGCTTTGGCGAACCCGGCCAAGACCTTTGAGACCTTCCGCCAGTTGCAGGAGCAGGCGCCTGATATCAAGTTGTGCCTCTCAACCAACGGGCTGGCCTTGCCGGACTATGTGGACGAGATTGCCAAATACAACGTGGACCACGTCACCATCACCATCAATATGGTAGACCCGGATGTGGGGGCGCAGATTTACCCGTGGATTTTCTACAACCACAAGCGCATTTACGGCCGCGAAGCTGCCGAGATCTTGACCGAGCGGCAAATGCTGGGGCTGGAGATGCTGACTGCGCGTGGCATTCTCACCAAGATCAACTCGGTGCTGATTCCCGGCATCAACGACGAGCACTTGTATGAAGTGAACCGGGCGGTAAAAGCGCGTGGTGCTTTCTTGCATAACATCATGCCGCTGATCTCAGAGGCTGAGCATGGCACCTATTTTGGCCTCAACGGCCAGCGCGGGCCAACTGCGCAGGAGCTCAAGGATGTGCAGGATGCCTGCATGGGCGGGGCTAACCTGATGCGGCATTGCCGACAGTGCCGTGCCGATGCGGTGGGCTTGCTGGGTGAAGACCGCAGTGATGAGTTTACCCTGGACCAGATTGAGCAGATGGACGTGGTGTACGACATCGATAAACGCCGCGCTTATCAGGAGAAAGTCGAAGCCGAGCGACAGGCCCAGCATGCGGCTAAGCAATCGGCACTGGCCGAGCAGGGCGCTGATGATGGCATGAAAGTGCTGGTGGCAGTGGCTACCACAGGTGGCGGCAAGGTCAACCAGCATTTTGGCCATGCCGACGAGTTCCAGATTTACGAACTCACAGCCAGTTCAACCACGTTTGTCGGTCACCGCCGGGTAGATTTGTATTGCCAGGGCGGCTATGGCGAGGATGAGCAATTGCCTTCTATCGTGAATGCGATTAATGACTGCCATGCCGTGCTGGTGTCGAAAATCGGTGCTTGCCCCCGCGATGAATTGTTGGCGGCAGGCATAGAGCCGGTGGAGGAATACGCCCACGAGTTTATTGAAAAAGCCGCTTTGGGCTGGTTTGCCGGTTACCGTGCCCGCGTTGCTAGCGGCGAAATTACCCATATTCCACGCGGCGATGCTGCGATTCGACAAGGCGCCTTCAAGGCAGCCTGAGCCATACAGTAAAGGAGACCTCACATGGCATACAAAATTGTAACTTCCCAATGCACAGGCTGTTCAGCCTGCGAGCCGGAGTGCCCTAACCAGGCCATTTATGAAAAAAATGGCGTGTTCATGATCAAGCCGGAAAAATGTACCGAGTGTATCGGCCATTTTGATGAAGCACAGTGTGTGGCTGCGTGCCCGGTAGACAACACCTGCATTATTGATAATGCCTATCCGCGTTATCAGGCATAAACGGAGAACCGATATGGAACTGACGATCACCCCCAAGGCAGAAAAGTTTATCAGCCGCATGATTCGTTTTAACGGCGGCACAGACCAGCACGGTTTTCGGCTGGTAGTTAGCCCTGGAGGCTGCTCTGGCCTGAGTTCGGAATTTAGCGTGGAGGCCGCGCCTTTTGCCGGGGATGCCATTGTTGAGGCCAGTGGCGTGCGCCTGTTTTTACCGGCTGAATCGCGCATGTTACTGGATGGTGCCGTGGTGGACTTTATGGATAGCCCGATGGAGTCTGGCCTGACCTTTTTGACGCCTAACAGCGGTAGCTGCGGTTGTGGCAGCAGTGGCGGTGGTCATGGCGACCATGCCAGCCATGGCGGCCCGGCGACAGTCAGTATCTCCAGTATCCAGCGGAAATCCTGAGGATTGTCAGCGGGTAGGGTGCGGCCATGGATGCTGACTTTAAACCGGAAGTGCTGGAAAACAGCTGGTTTGCCGAGCGCTACCGCGACTTGCCTGCTGTGGCTAGCGAGCAACTCCGATTGGCCAGCATTAACTACGCCGACAGCAGCCGGGCCGAAACGCATCTGGTCATGGCGCGCATGATGGCGCCCCACAATCCTGCCGTCAAGGTAGCGGAATACCGTTTTTATTTCTATCAGGCCCGGTTGCAGGAGGCGCTGCGGGTGGCCGAGCAATGCATGGCAATGACCGCGTTGGAGCTCGGTTTTCCGCTCAGTTGGCGGCTTGTCAGTCCGCAACATGGTCAGTTTGAAAGTGATGAACCCGCCCACCGCTTTTATCTATTTTGTCTCAAGGCTTATGCCTATTTGCTGATGCGGCTACAGCGGTTGCAGGCTGGACGGGAGGCGGCAGAAAAACTGATGCAGCTGGATCCGGCCAACAAAGTGGGCGGTCAGTTGCTACTGGATGTGCTGGATCGGGCAGACCGGGAGGCCGAGGATGATTGAGCCCGGATCTATGGATCGCTTGCAGGCAGAAAGACACTGGATGGACAGTGATTTGCCTGCGGTTGACTGGCAGGGTAACGCCTTGTCATGTTCCTCCTGTGAGCATGCGGAATTAAATGCGCAGGGGCTATGCCAGTTGATGCGCAGTTGTGTGCATGACCGTTATGCCAAGCGCATAGACCGTTTTTTTAGCCAGCATCCGGCATTGGCCGTGCGCTATATTGACCACCCCTATTTTGAAGTGCGGGCAGTGGCGGCCAAGTTTCTGGATGTTTTTCACCTGAACCGCCTGGTCAGTGATGTGGATGAAACCGTACGTGCCAGCGTTGCTTTGCGCTTGCCGTCACATTTGTTGCACAAACTCATCTATGACCCTGACCGTGAAGTTCGCATCCGGGTGGCTTTGCGCTTACCCGAATCTGAACTGGGCAGTCTGTTGTATGACAGCGATTATTACGTGCGTGTGATCGTGGCACGCCGCATTGCACCCACACAGCTGTTTTATCTGATGCACGATGCCGATGCCTCGGTACGCCGCGAAGTGGCTGAGCGTATCGGCATGGACTGGCTGCCTTTACTGGCAAATGATAGTGCGCAGGAAGTCCGTTTGACGGCTATTCGCCGCTTGCCGGTCGCGATGTTGCCTGCATTCCGGCTGGATGCCGACTGGCGTATTCGTTTTGAAGTGGTGTTGCGCAGTGCGCCCGAGTTTTTAGCAGATATGAGCCGCGATAGCGACGAGGCGGTGGCGATGGCGGCTGTCGCCAGGTTACATCCGAATCTGCAACCCTCTGTCCTGACCCACCCGAATGAACATAAGGAGAGTGTCCATGGCGACCAATATCGTACGTGACAGTGATGTCGTCGAACTGGTGAATCCGCCCAAGTTTGACTATGGGCAAAAGGTGCGCTCAAAAAAATATGTGCGCAACGATGGCACTTTCCCTGGCAAAGAGGTCGGGGAGATTCTGGTTAAAAAAGGCGACGTCGGCTATGTCACCAGCATAGGCACGTTTTTGCAGCAGTTTTATATCTATGGTGTGGATTTTTACGAGCTGGGTTACCGCGTCGGCATGCGTGGCAAGGAGCTGGAAGCCGATGCGCCAGAAGATGACGATGAAGACCTGCTGGCCGATGAGGCCGCGCAACAGACAGAGGAGGCATCAACATGACTGAAGTCGTAAACGCAGGCGCCAGTCTGGCCGGGTTTAATCTCAGGGAGCCGCGTACGCCGCGCTTTCAGTGGGGGCAGCCGGTGGTGACCCTGGTGGACTTGCTCAATGATGGCAGTTATCCCAACCTGGCCGAAGCCGCCTTGCTGGCGGAAGCCGGGGCGCGCGGCGAGGTGGTCAATGTTGGCATGGTGGAAGACAGTGGCATCCCGGTCTATTTGGTGGAGTTTGCCGATGGTAAGGTCATTGGCGTGCTCGAAGAGGAGCTGGCCCCGGTGTAAGGGGCCTGCACACAGTGATGGCAATGCCGGTCACCTCTCTGTGTCCACACCCCAACGCGGTGGACCGTCTGCGTATCGAAAAACTGCTCGCTGGGCGCAGCCGCTACAAATACGTGGCGGCCACGGTCACGCCCTGTACCGACGGTTATCTGGTGCGCAGTCCGTGCTGTTCGCGCACAGTAGACCCGCAGGGCGGCGAGATTGATATTGCCCGCATTGAATACCAGTCAGGGGATTTCTGGCGCCTGTATCGCAAGGATGATGTCAGGCAATGCTGGCGCGCGCATGCGGAGTTTCACAGTTTGTCCAGCTTGCTGGATGTGCTGATTGCAGATGTGAATCGGGAGTTCTGGCGATGAAATGGCTATATCTGGACCATAACGCAACCACGCAGCCGCTACCGCAAGTGGTGGAGGCCATGCTGCCATGGCTGAGTACGCACTATGGCAACCCGTCCAGCAGTCATCCGCTGGGGCGCCAGGCGCGCGAGGCACTGGTCAATGCGCGCGCCAGCGTGGCGGCTTTTTTGCAGTCCAACCCGGCCGAGGTGGTGTTTACCAGTGGCGCCACCGAATCCAACCATCTGGCCATCCTGGCGGCTTTGGCCGCCCGGCCCGAGCGGCGGCAGATTGTCACCAGTGCAGTGGAGCATACTTCGACCCGTTTGCTGCTGGCACAGTTGGCAAAACAAGGCTTCGAGGTGATTGAAATTGGTGTGGATAGCCAAGGGCAGTTGTCCATGGCTGACTTGCTGGCAGCGGTGGGGCCGCACACTGCACTGGTCAGCCTCATGCATGCCAATCATGAAACCGGGGTGATTTTTCCGGTGGCCGAGGTGGCCGAGATTGCGCACCGCCATGGCGCGCTCATGCATGTGGATGCGGCGCAAAGCGCAGGCAAGCTAGCGTTGGACATGGCCGCACTGGGCTGTGATTTGCTCGGGTTTTCTGCGCACAAACTGTATGCCGCCAAAGGCACAGGTGTGCTCTATGTGAAAAAAGGCCTGAGCCTGCAACCTATGCTATGGGGCAACCAGGAACGTCACCGCCGCGGTGGCACCGAAAACCTGCCCGGCATTGTCGGGCTGGCCACCGCCTGCGATGTGCTGGGCGGAGACCTTGCCACCCATGCCAGCCGCATGGCGACCTTGCGTGACCAGTTTGAACAGGCCGTGCTGCAGGCACTGCCCGCCGTCGAGGTCAATGGCGGCGGCCCTAGGGTGGCCAATACCAGCCATCTGTGTTTTGCAGGGTTAAGTGCGGACTCGGGTACAGACCTCAATGGCGAGGCCTTGCTGTTGCGCCTGGAGAAACAGGGGGTGCTTGCCTCGCGTGGCAGTGCCTGTAGCGCAGGCGGCAATCAGCCTTCGCATGTGCTGCTGGCCATGGGCCGCAGCGAGCAGCAAGCCTTGTGCTCATTGCGTTTTTCGCTGGGCATACACCATACCACCGCAGACATGCAGCAGTTACTGGCGGCTGTGGTCACCAGCGTCAGACAGTTGCAACTGCAACAGGCCGCCTAACCCCATTTGAAAGGAAACACAATGAAAGTGATGATACGCCGTACCGAACAGGGCTTGTCGCTCTATGTCCCGAAAAAGGACCTGGAAGAGCCGATTGTCGAACAGGAAAAGCCCGAGTTGTGGGGCGGCAGCGTCAAGCTGGCCAATGGCTGGCTGCTGAGTTTGCCGGAAATGGCCGCCGATACCCGCCTGCCGGTAACGGTAGAAGCGAAACGCATCGGTGAGTAAAGGAGAACAGGATGTGTATTGCTGAACAAACCCTGAACGAGATTGTGACGGCGCTGGGCGATTTTCGTACTGTGACCAGCAACCCGTTGACCATGTTGCGCGAGTGCTATCCTGACATCAGCTTTCTGCGCATGGCCGAGCGCGATATGGATGAAGCGCCATACTGTCGCCTGAGTGATTTCAACCTGTATTTGCTGGATACCCGCGAGCACTGTGTCAAACTGACCCGTCAGCTCGAGCATGCCACCGGCATCGTACTCACCCAGCGGGATGCCTGACATGGCCGACCAGGATTATGCGGGCAGTGCCATCACCTTGAGCAGCGCCGATTATGGCGAAGCCGAAGCTGCTGCGTTGGCCATGGTCTTGCAGCGCAATGCACAAAGTACAGGTCCGCTTGTCCCGGCGTTTGAACAGGCTTTTGCCAGCTGGCTGGAGCGCAAGCATGCTATAGCCGTCAGTAGCAGCACCATTGCCTGCCTGCTGGTGCTGCGGGCGGCCGGCATAGGCAGTGGCGACAGCGTCATTGCGCCCTCGTATAGCTGGCGTCATCTGGCGCATGCCATCCACTGGAGCGGGGCGCAACCGGTGTTGAGCGAGATCGATTACTGGTCGCAAACCCTGGCAGCAGACAAGATTGAAGCTGCCTTGCAGCGGGCACCGCAGGCCAGGGTCAAGGCCCTGCTGGTGAATAATACCAATGGTCATCCGGCAGACTGGCAGGCTTTGCGCACCCTGGCACGTGCCCAGCAATGGTTGCTGATAGAAGATGCCAGCGAATCTATCGGCTCGCGTTACCAGGGCCAGCTCACCGGCAGCTTTGGCGATGCGGCGGTGTTTGATTTCAGCCAGCCGTCTGCCCTGTGTTGCGGCAAGGCCGCCATGATCGTCACCGATGATGACACACTGGCACTCAAGCTCAGACATTATCGGCAGCATGGCCATGATGACCAGGCCTCGCTCAGTGCCAGCCTGCGGCCACCGCTGGATGCTGGCATCAGCGAACTCACGGCGACGCTGGGGCTGATTCAGCTGCAACGCCTGCCGGAGTTACTGGCCAAACGCAAACAGGTCGAAGCCTGGTATCAGGCACAGATCTCCAGTTTTGAAGGCATCAAACCGCCTTATATCGCCCCCGGCGTCGACGAGGTGCACTGGATGCTGTACTGCGTGCATCTGGGCACCCGTTTTTCAGCCAGTAGCCGTGATGCCATGGTCGAAGACATGTCCACCGAACTGGTGGAGGCCGCAGCTTACTGCAGACCGCTGCATTTGCAACGCGCCTATATCGAGCACTACGGCATGCGCAAAGGGCATCTTCTGGTCACCGAAAAGGTGGCTGACCGCGCTATCGCGCTGCCTTTTCACGGCGGGCTCACTGAAGACCAGATTGCCTTTATCGTCAAAACCGCCAAGGACGCCTCCATCAATCTCGGCGCCGGTGCGGCCATTTATCTCTAATCCTGCAAGACTTCGTCATCACAAGGAATACAACATGCCTACGCAACCACTGCCAGAAAGCGAACTGCAAGCCATCCGTCAAAGCCTGAGCGAAGGCAGTGTGATTCCCTATCTTGGGCCTGCCGTGCTGGAACTTGCGCCGACCACCTGCCAGGTGCCCGCCACGCCGGAAGCGCTGGTGGCCATGCTCACCACCAAGGTCAGCGTGCCACACAAAATCCGCAACAATCTGACCGCCGCTGCCCAGTTTATCGAGAACTTCAAGCACCGCAAAACACTGGTCAACCTGATGACAGAAGCCTATGCCGCCGGGGCCAGCCCCAATGCCTTGCACCGCTTTCTGGCCGCTTTGCCCAAGAAGCCGCTGCTGGTGGTGGATAGCTGGTATAGCAATGCCATGGCACAGGCGCTGGCCGGGCAGCACAACTGGGGCATGATACAGGGCGTGTCACAATCTGAGCACCTCGGGCAATGGGTGCACTATGTCGAGCCCGATGGCAACAGCATAGAAGCCAGCGAAGCCGATGCCTGGACCACCGTGCTTTATCAGCCCCTGGGCAGCAACCAGCCCGCACAAAACTATATTATTTCCGATTCTGACTATGTCGAGGTCCTGACCGAAATCGACATCCAGACCCCGATTCCGCCTCGCGTACAGGAGCTGCGCTATGGCGCGCACTTTCTGTTTATGGGATGCCGCTTTAACCACCAACTCACCCGCACCTATGCCAGACAGATTATGAAACGCTCTTCGGCGCAGCACTGGGCGGTAATTGCCGGGCCGCTGACTCGCATGGAAGAAAAATTTCTGGCCGAACAGCAGATACGCCGTATTGACCTGCCGCTGGCTGATTTTGTGCACTGGCTGCAAACCGCCGAGCTGGCGCAACCGCTGGTCGCTGCCTGAGGAGCCCGCCATGCCCTTGTACGATTTTCAGTGTAGCCAATGTGGCAAAACTCAAGAGCTGTTGCTCAAACTCAATGCTAGTGCGCCCGCCTGCCCGCATTGCGGTGGTACGCTGCAAAAACAAGTGTCCAGACTGGCTGAACCCGGCAAAACCGCTGGCATCATCGCCAGCGCCAGGGCGCAAGCCAAGCGCGAAGGGCACTTCAGCAACTACGCTGCTGCCGAAAGAAAAAAGCTGTGATGCGCCATGCCTAGGGTAAACCTGACCGACGCTCTATATAAGCTTCGCAAAGGGCGCGCGCGTTAACAGTTTTTCTTTGTCCCCAGAGTACCTTCACGAAATGATGTCAGTCCTCCATGAGCGGGATCCTGACGCATGCTTGTCGCTTTACCCCCCTTTTCCCCCTGATCAATGATTAAGCGTGTAGAACTCGGTCGGTAATTTTGTGCAAGCGCAAGGTGTGACATTTTTTGAGATGACGACTCAAGCGTTTGCAATAGGCAGGAGGGGGAGGTGTAGTCTTGATTTAATAATACTATCGTTTAAATGAGGCTTAGGATTCATATTTAAACTCTACATTTCATTTCTGACAACCAAGCCACTGTTACATTTAATTTGGAGAGTAGAAATGAAAGTCTGTCATCGTATAGGCCTGATGTTAGCGGGTGTTTTCATGCAAAACCTCGCTTTTGCCCAAGGCGTGTCAAGTTTCGGGATTGCTGTTTTGCCCGATACGCAATTTTATTCACGCTATGCTACACCTGCAGAAGGTAATCAATTTATGGAAAGATATGGCTCTGAGCCATATACATCGCAAACAAGCTGGTTGGTGCAAAACTCAAAAAAATACAATATTCCTTTTGTGGTTCACGTAGGGGACGTCGTGGATCAGCAAAGTAAGATTCCCCAGTGGGAAGTTGCAAGTAAGGCAATGAAAATACTTGAGGATGGTGGTGTGAATTACTCCATTCTGGCAGGGAATCATGACGTCACTTACGGATGTAGTTACTGGGGGTCGCAAACAGATTGTACAGATGAGCAAAGAACGAGTAACGACAACTATTTAAAGTACTTTCCTACTTCCAGAGCCCAAAAACAAGGCACTTTTGGTGGGCGTAGTCCCAATGGCTGGCATGAATATCACATTTTTACGGCTGAAGGTCAGCAGTATTTGGTCCTTGCTCTTTCGTGGCGTGCATCGAATTCTGCCATTGCATGGGCTCGTCAGGTGATCAAGGATCATCCTACGCTCCCTGTTATTTTAACGAGTCATGAGTTTTTGGCGATACAAAGTGACGGTGTCAATGTTGTAGAAACAGACTACAGTAACTTTTTATGGGATCAGCTGATCAAGGATAATGATCAAATATTCATGGTGGTTTGTGGTCATAATCACGGTGCTGGACACAAGGCAAGAATCAACAGTTATGGCCACCCGGTGTGGGAGATGGTGGTTGACTATCAAATGGCTTACCAAGGTGGTAATGCACAAATGCAGGTATATGAATTTGACCTGACCAACAACAAAATTAATGGCTTGTCATTCTCGCCTTGGGTACCAGAAAAGCCTGAATCTACTGTGACACAGTTTGACCGTGCACTTTTGAGCGGGAATGGCAATGATTTTTCTGTGGATATGGATTTTGCAGAAAGGTTTAAGGGATTTAATTCCACATTCATTGCGGGCTCAACAAATTACCACACATCTATTGTCGAAGAGTTGCGTAATGATATTGCTGAAAGCTTCACCGAGCCGTCAGAGCCTGTCATTCTCACACCGCTAGATCGGGATGATTACGCACATAGCGGTAACACCCTGGCACATTGGAAATTTGATACCGGCACAGTGGGCACTCCTGTCATCAATGGCTCTGATAAGTATGCCGTGCCTGATCAAACCGGAAAGAATCCATTGCACTTTGAGGGTAAGTCTGGCGATATTATGTGGTCAGCCGATCATCATGCCTATTCCGCCTCTAATGGTAGCGTTTGTTTTATGACAAACGACAAAACCAAACCCAATCCTGCTTTCTTTTTTACCGATGGTAACGGTGCTTTAAGTAATGAGCAATTTAAAAACTCAGGATATACGGTTGAAGCTTTCGTGAAAATTGCCAAAGACTGGACACCGGCGAATGGCGCCTGGATGAATATTCTGACGCGTGATATGCCCAGAGGTTGGATTGGTGGTTATCAAGGGGGTGACGGGGGGGAGAGCTCACTGTTATTTGCGGTTTCTAGCCTTCGAGAGTTTCAATGGGAGCCCACTACCTTTTTAAGTTCAGGTGTTGCCGAAAAAACAAACTGGTCAGGGGAGGTGATGGCCGATACATGGGAGCATGTTGCGATTGTGAATGATCCTGTGACACATGATACAACGATGTATGTTGCAGGTGCCCCGGTTTTGCGTAATGTCAAATCAGCCGTTGGGATCGCAGGTTTAAATTGGGCTGCCTGGGTTGTTGGCGCCGGTCAATATGGTGGCTGGCAAGGCGGGCATGTCAACGGGTTCCGTGGTTGTATCAACGAAATTCGTATCACCAACGCGGCACTGACTTCCGATCAGTGGCTAACCGCTCGTAAAAACAGGGTTACCCCAGCCGGTAGTCGTCAAGTGGTTAACGCTACAAACAATGATGATGAAATCATTGTCACGGGCGGATCTATGTTCACTGGAGGTAATGGTCACAATACCTACGTGTTGCGTTCGATCCGGGATGCCGGTGCTACGGTTACCGATTTCATTGTTGGGCGTGATAAGTTGAACCTCATCCAGTTGATGAAGGCGGTTGGATATAAAGGAAGTGATCCAATCGCAGATGGCTATGTGCGTGCAGTCAACCAGGGGGGCGATACCATTATTCAGGTGGATACTGATGGCGCTTCCAGACCCACTGCTTTCCGTACACTGATTACTTTGAAAGCAACAACCGCTAATAAAATCGACAAAAATAGCTTTTATTTCTAACGATTTTTCTTAAACAACTCAGGGTGGTGCAGATGATGAGCACTACCCATTGATGACATTCATGAGTCATATCACAGGAGTATTAAAATGAAACCGCAATTGATTTTACGTAATGTGTTGATCGCTTCTTTAATGGTCTTTTCAGTCTCGGGCCACGCAATGGCAAACAACCTCCAGGTACAAAGTTACAGAGGCGATGTTGGCAATTTGAATAATGTATGGACGCTCACCACAGCCTCTAAATTCAACCAGGATGATTATCCCCTTGATGCTGGTGCGCTGAATGTTTCAGGCAATGAGCCTGAGCAAACAAATATTGGCACCGGGTTGGAAAACTATCTAGGTTTGGCTGATGGCAGTTTGGATATTGACTCCTTCAGTGCGCAAGCTTACGAAGGCTCTGCAATGAAGCTGAGTTTCAACTTAAAAGCGGGCGACACGCTTTCTTTTGACTATAGCTTTGCTACGCGCGATGTAGGCGCAAGTAACATTGGTAAAGACTACAGTTTTATTGTGATCAACGGCAAATTGTCTACCTTAAGCGATGTGGGTAAAACAACTGCAAGCCATGCCTCCAGTAATGATTTAGCGAGTACTGGTCTCACCAGTTTCTCATTCAAAGCAGACCACACGGGTAATTTCGATATCTATTTCGGCGTGGTTGATATTGGCGATTTCAATGCGAGTTCTACACTGCGATTGTATGGTTCACAGCTGGTTGCTGCTGTCCCTGAGCCAGATACAGCGATTCTGTCACTGATGGGCTTGGGTTTGGTTTGCTTGGTACGCAGGCAAAAAAGAGACGTTTAGTCACAGGTTTTTAAAGGGTTAACACATGGCTGCTACCAACTGTTAGCAAGTGTAGCAGCCATATTTTGACAATCTCAGCGCAGCCAACATCAATGAATATTGTCAGTTTTTTTTCAATATCAACTCAGTTAACTCGACTCATTTTTTTATCAGTGATTGCATCTAGCGCACTCTCTGCTGAAGCGATGCAAAATGGACTGTCTCCATTGGAGGGACCTCAAAATAAAAATCCATATCGGGGCAATCGCACGGCTGAAAATATTGGTTATCGGTTATATAAAGCGCACTGTGCCCTCTGTCATGGGGAAAATGCTGTCGCCCATGGCAAAGCCCCAGATTTACGTTTTTTACCTACAGCAGAAGAGGGGGATGCTTTTTACTTCAAATCCGTGCATGAAGGAAAAAACAGTAGCAATAGCAAAATATCCATGCCGGCTTTCGCAGATAAATTGACCCAAGAGGAAATATGGGCAATTCGTACCTGGTTGGAAACTATCCCCAATGGCGATGAGTAATTCTAATCAGTAACATGACATACCGCTTGACTCGAGCCCTATTGTGAGAGCATGAAAGGCTATTGTCTTTTTGTGTTGTGACTAAATCAACGCTTATTCTCAACTTCTTAATCGTTTACAGACTGCTCCTGGCAGTCCTGATTAACCAATGACAAGCCAGCCACCAGCCGGTTTTCTGTATTCATTGACTCGGGTATCAATTCAAAAAATGGGGCAGATTCAAAACGATAATGCATGAATTGCCTTGCTGCGATCACCGTTATGATTTGCCATAATTGATTAATGGGGTGACAACCATGCACCATATTCCCAGGCTAGGTAGCCGTCTTTTGTTGGGCATTTTGCTGACTTTTCATACTGCGATCTATGCAGAGGAAGGCGGCGTGAGCAGTGTGTATGAGGCGATTCACCAGGGCAAATCGGTATCACAATTCCGGTTTCGTTATGAGTATGTAGACCAGGCCAACAAGCCAGACGACGCCAACGCATTGACCTTGCAGTCCTTGCTCGGATGGCAAACCGCGCCGTACAAAGACCTCAGTGTCACGGCGCAGGTGATCAATGTAAGCCATTTGAATCAGGATTTTTACGATAACAATCTGGGGCGCAATCATTCCAGTCCGTTGCCAACGGTGCAAGATCCTGAAATCACGGATATTAACCAGCTCTTTATTGATTACACCGGTATTCCTCATAGCAAAGTGCGGCTAGGCAGGCAAATCATCCGGATTGATAATACCCGTTATGTGGGCGATATTATTTTCAGGCAATCGTCTCAAGTGTTTGACGGGCTGACCTTGACCAATCACTCGCTGGCAAATACCGAGTTTTTGCTGGGGCATTATGAGCATTTACGCCAGGCTACAGGCAAATACCGTAATACCGATTTTGATATTGTGCATGCCAGTTATCAGTATGCGCCCAAGGCGAGTGTCACCGCTTACGGCTATTTTATGGATCAGCCTGAAACAGGCCAGAATACTGGCGTTTTGAATAATTCGCATAAGGATATTGGTTTGCGTTTTGATGGCGCAATCGAGGTGCACCCTGACTGGCGCTGGTTGCATACGCTGGAGCTGGCCAGGCAAACCGCCTTCCAGGGCGGCGCCAGTGCCATTGATGTGTCTTATCGCAGAATGGGCTTGGGGCTGGGTTACAAACAATGGTTTGCCAGGATCGATCAGGAAATTCTATCGAGTAACCGCGGCTTATATGCGTTTCAAACGCCGTTTGCCACCTTGCATCCTTTTCAGGGATGGACTGATTTGTTTACCACCACGCCGAGGCAAGGCATGATAGACCGCTATTTGACGCTAGGTGGCAAGTTTGAGCAGTGGACATTGCATACCGAGTGGCACACCATGTATGCCGATCAGCGCTATCAAACGCCGTCAGGCATGGGCGATCATTACGGTAATGAGTGGGATGTTTCCTGTGCTTATCAATATACGCCCAAGTTGCAGGCTAAGTTTGAGTATGCACGGTTTTATGAGAATGAAACGTTAGGCAGCAGCCTCACAGCGACCTCACGCAAGCCTGATACCACCAAGACATGGTTGACGTTGTTGTATCAGTTTTAATTCTTTCTTGCTGGCCAGTCCCCATCGAAATGCGAGCTTTACTTGAGCGATACTGACTCAGTGGGGCTGCTGGGGACAGTCACCAGTGTCTTGAAGTTACTGTAAGGCATGGGTTTATAAAAGTAATAGCCTTGCACGAACTTGCACGAAGTGGTGTTCAAAAAGTTTAACTGCTCCAGAGACTCTATGCCTTCTGCCACTACTTCAAAATGCAGAATTTCGGCCAGTTTGACGATGGCCTTCACCAGCTCGGTATTGTCCAGATGTAAGGGAATGTCGTTCATAAAGGCACGATCTATCTTGATCTGGCTGATTGGGTATTTGGTTAGATAGCTCAGTGAGGAGTAGCCTGTCCCAAAGTCATCCAGTGAAACTGTAATGCCCAGTGATGCGATCTGTAACAGGGTTTTTAGTACCTCTTCACTCTTCTCCAACAGCACAGATTCTGTGATCTCCAGTTTGATCCAGGCCGGATCGCACTGCCAATGGCTTAATTTTTGTTGCAAGCTGTCAAAAAACTGCGGCGCCTGAATCTGGTGCGAAGACAAATTGATTGCAATCGGGATCATGTCAAGTCGGTTCTGATTGATTTCGACGGCATAAGCGATGCCTTGATTCAGAATCCAGTCACCTATCTCCAGAATCTGCCCGTTACGTTCAGCCACAGGAATAAATTTATCTGGCGGGATAAAGCCTTTGAGCGGATGTTTCCAGCGGATCAAGGCCTCGGCACCGGCAATCCGGTTGTCGCGAATATCCACTTGCGGTTGCAGGTAGATTTCAAATTCCTTGTTTTCAAGCGCATGTGACAGTGCGGCTTCCATTTCAATATAATCAAGAGACTCTTGTAGAAACCCCGGGGCAAAAAACAGGTACTGCTGCAGTGTTTTTTCCGCCTTGGTTGCTGTCAGCGTCGTGTAGGGAATCAATAGCTTGAAGTTCTCAGTATCTTGCGGCAGCTTTATGATCCCGGCAAAGGTCTTGATCTTGATGGCGCGTATGCCAAGCGAATAAGGGGCTTGCAGGCGTGCAATCAGTGTTTCAATTTCGGTCACCAGCTTTTTATCATCCCCGCATTCTTCTCTGACCCATAGAAAACTCGAATAGGCGACGCGTGCAATCATGCTGTTTGACACGACTCTTTCTTGTAGCCGTGCCAAAAACTGGTTCAATAGTTCAGTGGTGCTGGCCGGTCCAATAAACTCTGACAGCTCTTCGAGTGACTGTACCCTGATCAGGGTCGCAACGACGGGTTGGTCTGCTGAGAATAGCTGCGGGTAATGGTGCAAAAAGCCCAGTTTATTCAACACTCCGGTTTCCCTGTCAAACAGCAAGGACTGCTGCAGTCGGAACATCAGACTGTTTTCTTGCACTTGTTGTGGCGGCGTTTGCTTGCCTTCCAGTAAACCATTAATCACGCCTATAAACTCATTTGGCTCTGACCCCAATACCACCAGAATCCTTGCATAGGTTTTTTTGCCCGCAAAATACAACACGGCCAGCAGGAGCAGCATGCTGGCCAGATAAATACCGATATTGGTAAATTCAAGATATTCCAGTGACTTGAACTCTTGCCAGGTTTGCGAAAGATTCCCGGCCAGTGCGGTGTCCACGCTGTCTATGGTCGCTTTCCCGGCATGAAACAGAGGTGTAAATCGTGTTGTGACTGAGGCTTCTGACTTATCAGCCGGTTGCTGGATGAGTAACTGGTTGAGTTCGTCTTTAAACAGATGGAAGTTGCTCTCTATTTCGTCAATCAAACTAGCATTTTGCGAGTTGATTGCAGGGAGTTGTTTCAACTGCTCCACCTTGTTAGTCAGCACATGGAGTTTGTTCAATATTTCTGGCAGGACGTGATTGCGCTCATATAAATCCTGCGTTCTGAGCGACTCTCGTACATCGGCAATTAGCATCAGGGTTTCTGTTCTGACCTCGTTCAGCGCCTCCATATTCGGGATCAAGGTATTCATGATCACCCCGCGTGAGAAGTAGGTTTTATGCGTCATCCAGATCAGACAGCCAACGGTCAAGGTAATGCTGATAATCATCATGAAGACGAATTTCAACAAGGTTCGTTTGATGTTGAGTTCCTGCATTTTCATAGCTAATTCCTTGTTTTAACGTGAAAAATTCACGTTGGCGGTTATGCGCCGCTCGTCTCTCTATAACGCCATAAATAGCGCAGGCTTTAGGCCTGGTTCTAGGATTAGATTAGGACAAATAAACCCGCGCTTATTAAGGGATTAACGCATCCGTCAGTCTCTTAAAATTGAGCTAAACAAATGTAATTTCATTGGCACTACTGTAAGGATCCCATGAATGCAAAATTATTACGATCACACCGCGAGCAGCACTGATATGCCTGAATTTCACAATGAGGAATTACAGCAGTTGTGCCAATCGGTGCTGCCACTATGGGCAGATCAGATCCATGCTGCAAAAACACTGACCAGTAGCTCGATTGATGAGTTAAGTGCCAAGTTTGCAGGATTGTCGCAAAGCGTACGTGCGGTCACCAGCCATGGACAATCGCAGAGTAATGCGCAATTGCTTGAATTGCTCAATTTAAGCCAGGATCAGTTAGCCATGGTGATTGCCTTGCTCAAAAACAGCATCGAAGAAAAGCAGACGCTGCTAGAAGCCGTTTCAACTTTATCCAGTTATACCAAAGAACTGTTGGATATGGCAGATATTGTCACTCGCATCGCCAAGGAAACCGGGATGGTCGCTGTCAACGCTGCGATTGAAGCAGCGCGTGTCGGTGAGCGCGGCCGCGGGTTTGCTGTGGTGGCCGATGCAGTGAAAAGACTGTCCTCAGATGCCGGCCGTACCGGCTCGCATATTTCTGAAACCGTGAATCGTGTGTCGCAAGCGATTAAAAATGTATCGCAAGTTTCAAAAGAGTTTGAAAAGAAAGATGCGCAAACCCTGGTTGAGGCCGAACAGATTGTGAATACGGTACTGGATAAATTTGGCCATACCGCGAATGAAGTGGTCGCAGAGAGTCAGCAGATGGTTAAAGAAAGCCAGCATGTGGCACAAGAGATTGATCACGTGTTGTTTTCATTGCAGTTTCAGGACCGTGTCAGTCAAATGCTAAGCCACGTTCAGCAGGATATCGAAAAACTGAATCAGCGCGTGGACGATGTGAACGGACTGGGCAGTGTTGATGAATGGTTAAAACAATTGAAGTCCACTTACACCATGCGTGAGCAAACTCAGATCCACGACAAGCGCTCCAGACCAGCTGTTGCTGCCAGCAAAAAATCTTTCACTGCGAGTGCCGCGCCACCGGCCAGCACCAGCAACGATGCAGATGACATCACTTTCTTTTAAACGCTTTAGATAATAAGGAATTAGCCATGGCAAAAACCATACTTATTGTAGATGACTCTTCTTCTTTGCGATCCGTAGTTGGTACCGCTCTCAAAGGGGCCGGTTACGATGTGATTGAAGCCGAAGACGGCAAGGACGCACTGACCAAGTTAAACGGGCAAAAAATCCACCTCATCATTAGTGATGTGAACATGCCCAATATGAACGGCCTTGAGTTCCTCAAAGCCAGCAAGCAAATCCCCGCCTACAAATTCACACCCGTGATCATGCTCACCACCGAGAGCGCCGAAGAGAAAAAAATGCAGGGTCAAGCCGGGGGCGCCAAGGCATAGATGGTGAAACCTTTCCAACCGCCACAATTGTTGAACGCCGTGTCCAAGCTGGTGTTGCCATAGCGCATCACCCTTAGCCATCCGTCGATTTTCTATCTCAGGGAGTTCCAGTATGCCAGTCATGATTGATACCAATGAAGCGCGTTGTGCGCTGACCTTTAGTGGTGAACTAAATATTTATAACGCGGCAGAGACCATGGCCCAGGTGAAGGCGGAGCTCAGCAAGACCTTGCCCTTGCATCTTGAGTTGGCCGAGGTGGACGAAGTCGATGCGGCTGGTCTACAAATTTTGATGGCAATCCGCTTGCATGCACTTTCACATGGCGTGGATTTCCAACTTGCAAACCCCAGTGATGCGGTCATGGATTTGATTGAGCTCTCTGACACCGCTGGCTTTTTTGGCATCACCCAGGTGCTGACAGAAGTTGCCGCTTGAGACCACTATTTAAGGAGGAAACAAGATGCAACTAGATGAATCTCTGCAGATTTACATTATTGAGAGCCGTGATTTGCTACAGCAGATGGAAGAAGCGCTGCTGACGCTGGAACAGAATCCCGGAGACGAAGAAAAGATTAATGCCATCTTCCGTGCGGCCCACACCATTAAAGGCTCGGCCGGCTTGTTTGGCTTGGACTTTATCATCAGCTTCACCCATGTGGCTGAAAGCGTGCTGGATAAAGTGCGGAATGGTGAAATTGAAGTCACTGAAGAGATCGTGGCTCTGTTTCTTGAAGTGGGCGACTTTATCAGCAAGCTGATTGATCATGTGGCCGAAGGCACTACCCCAGATGCCGACACCCTGGTGGTCAATGACAGTTTGATTCACCGGCTCAATGTTTACCTGGAAGCCAAGCAGACGGCCAAAGCCGTGGCTGAGTTGCCAGTTGCGACTGTCACCGCCGCCGAGCCAGGCTCGGTAGAAAGTATGGACACCGCAGAAACCGGTTGCTGGCATCTCTCCTTGCGCTTCGGTCCGGATACCTTCCGCAGTGGCATGGATCCGTTCAGCTTCTTGCGTTACATGAATACCATGGGCCGCATTGTGCACATGGTCACCCTCACACAAGCCCTGCCTGCACTCGAAGAGATGGATGCCGAAAGCTGCTTTCTGGGTTTTGAAATCAGTTACGAAAGTCAGGCCAGCAAAGTCGAGATCGAAGGTATTTTTGATTTTGTGCGTGATGATTGCGAGATTCATATCCTGCCGCCGCATGGGCAGATTCAGCACTATATCGACTTGATCGACCGCCTCTCCAATGAAGACATGAAACTGGGTGAGATTTTACTCAAGTGCGGCACACTGACGCCCAATGAGCTGGAGGCGGCGCTTGCCAAACAGGCCAACCCTGCAACTGGCGACAAGCAGCCCATCGGCCAGACACTGGTCAATGAGCAACTGGTGCAACCCGCGGTGGTCAATGCGGCGCTGGAAAAACAGCGTCAGGTCAAAGAAACCAAAAATGCCGAATCCAACTATATCCGCATTGATGCCAACAAGCTGGATGAGCTGATCAATCTGGTGGGCGAACTGATTATTGCAGGGGCTGGTGCCACACTGATTTCCAATAAGATCGGTGATAGTGCCATGAATGAAGCCACTTCCAATATCTCTACGCTGGTGGAGCAAGTGCGTGACTCAGCACTGGCCTTGCGCATGGTGCAAATCGGCGCCACCTTTAGCCGCTTTAACCGTGTGGTACGTGATGTCAGCAAAGAGCTGGGTAAAGATATCCGCCTGGAGATCAGTGGCGAAGAAACCGAACTCGATAAAACCGTGGTGGAGAAAATCAGTGATCCACTCACGCATCTGGTACGCAACTCCATGGACCACGGCATTGAATCAGCCGAGGTGCGTGTCGCCAAAGGCAAACCCGCTTATGGCACGCTCAAACTCAATGCTTTCCACGACTCCGGCAGCATCGTGATTGAAGTCAGTGATGATGGCGCGGGCCTTAACCGCGACAAGATTCTGGCCAAAGCCATAGACAAAGGCTTGGTCAGCCCTGAGCAGTCACTCAGTGACAAAGACATTTATAACCTGATTTTTGAAGCAGGCTTTTCTACCGCAGACGCCGTCAGCAACCTGTCTGGCCGCGGGGTGGGCATGGATGTGGTCAAACGTAATATTCAGGCCCTGCGCGGCACCATTGATATCCAGTCGCGGCCTGGCTTGGGTTGCACCATGAGCATCCGCCTGCCACTGACGCTCGCTATTATTGATGGCTTTCTCGTGGGCGTGGCCGACTCTTCTTACGTGGTCCCACTCGATATGGTGGTGGAATGTATTGAGCTCTCTGCAGCGGATTATGAATCCTCTGTCAATGATCAAAGAAACTTTATTAACCTGCGGGGCGAGGTGTTGCCTTACCTCAAACTCAGGGATGAGTTCGAATGTAAAGGTGAGCCTCCTGCACGGCAAAACATCGTTGTGATGCAGTATGCAAACCAAAAAATAGGATTAGTGGTGGATAAGTTGATTGGTGAATTCCAGACCGTGATTAAACCCCTGGGTAAGGTGTTTGAGAACGTAAAAGGGATAGGCGGCTTCACCATTCTTGGCTCAGGCAGCGTGGCACTGGTATTGGATGTGCCGCGAATGATGCAACTGGCCAATATGGAAAGCATAAAAGAGCAGGCGCTTCTGGACAGTTAAGTGATCACTCTCCCAGTGGCGTAACCAAACAATTTATTGATTAAAGAAGGCGGGTTTGTAATGAAAGTTTCTCAAAAAATATCACTCATGATTGCTATTGCAGTTCTTGGATTATTTAGTTTGATCGGCCTCAACTACAGCAGTCTCGAAAAAGTGTTTGAAGCGACCAACAATGCCAACGTGAACGGGATTCCAAGCATCAGTACTTTAAACGAAGTCATGAAGAAGTTTGGTCAATTGCGGGTCAGGGTGTATCGCCATGTGCTGAATACCGATCAAAATGCGATGACTGCCATTGAAACTGCGATTAACGAGGCGAAAAAAGGTGTTGAAGATGGCCTGGTGAAATATAGCAACGAGAACATCTTTGATGCAAAAGATAAAGAGCTGTTAGACCGTGTGCGTAAAGGCTATGAGGCTTATTTACCTGGTATGACTGAAGTCATCAAGCTCTCGAGAGAAGGTAAGCAAAAAGAAGCGCTTGCTATTTTAACTTCAAATGCAAAAGTGGCTGAAGAGTTGAATGCTGCGATTGATGAGCATATGGCTTACAACCAGGCATTGGCTAAAGCCTCGGCTGAAAATGCGATTGAAGTTAAATCTAGCGCTGTGACAACTGGCTTGATTGTGGGTGGTTTACTTTCGTTTGCTGTATTGGCTCTCGCGCTCTTTATCATCAGATCCATCACCCGCCCACTCAATAGTGCTGTGATTTCTGCCAATGCCATTGCCAATGGTGATTTAACGCAAACCGTTGAAGTGACCTCCAATGATGAAATCGGCCAGATGATGGCCTCCATGAAAACCATGTCTGAAAAAATCAGCACGGTGATTAATGAGATCAAGGCCTCTGCAGACAATATTGCCAGTGCCTCCGAGCAAGTGAGTGCGACGGCGCAAAGCATCAGCCAGGCCACCAACGAACAAGCCGCTTCTGTCGAGGAAACCTCTGCGTCAGTCGAGCAAATGAGCGCATCTATTAACCAGAATGCTGAAAACTCCAAAGTGACCGACGGCATTGCCGGTAAAGCAGCCAAAGATGCTAACGAGGGTGGAGCTGCGGTAAAAGATACTGTGATTGCCATGAAGAGCATCGCTGACAAGATCAGCATTATTGATGACATCGCCTACCAGACCAACCTGCTGGCTTTGAACGCGGCGATTGAAGCGGCCCGTGCGGGTGAGCATGGTAAAGGTTTTGCGGTGGTTGCGGCTGAAGTACGCAAACTGGCAGAGCGTAGCCAGGTGGCTGCACAAGAGATCGGTGAAGTGGCGAAAAACTCCGTGGGCCTTGCCGAGCGTGCCGGAGACTTGCTGGATGAGATCGTGCCTAGCATCAACAAAACCAGTGATCTGGTACAAGAGATTTATGCCGCGAGTGAAGAGCAAAGCAGT
>JABLTH010026300.1_pt1 | contig 71902 bp, 52 predicted proteins | sample 7875711 | NCBI WGS metagenome assembly JABLTH01 (sample SAMN14941262, study PRJNA633318) | bioreactor metagenome | isolation source: bioreactor | place: China | collected 2019-03-05 | reverse complement strand
TGCGGCCGCACGATCGCGCTGCACCTCGCGACGCACTCGTCCGAGAATCCCGCCGGCTGGACCACGGACTTCACGCTGAACGCGGGCACGCCGCAGATCTCGACGGTCTTCTCGGACGACATCGAGCACGGCGCGAACGGCTGGCTCTCGACGCAGCTCCTCGGCACCCTCGCCTGGACGCAGAGCACGAACCGCAGCAGCAGCGCCACGCACAGCTGGTCGATCCCCGGCTCCCTCACGCGGACCGACACGCTGCTTTTGATGCCGCCCCTCCCCGCGCTCGGCGCGCAGGCGACGCTCAAGTTCAAGCACACGTTCCAGACCCAGAACGGCTACGACGGCGGCGTCCTCGAATACACCACCGACGGCGGCGCGACGTGGGCCGACGCCGGCAAGCTGATCACCGCGGGCGGCTACAACAGCAGCATCTCCGGCCTCGTGAACTCGTCGCTCAAGGGCCGCTCGTGCTGGGCCGGCGACTCGCTCGGCTGGCGCGCCGTGACCGTCGACCTCGGCACGCTCGCCGGGCACGACGTGCAGCTGCGCTTCCGCTTCGCCACCGACGACCGCTTCTCCTCGGGCTTCGGCTGGAACGTCGACGACGTCGCCGTCACCGCGCAGACCTGGTCGTGCGCCGCCGCACCCCCGGGCGAGGCGTCGTCCGCCGACGCGGGCGCGCTGCCGCTCACTCTGGCGAAGTCCGGCAACGGCTACGCGCTCGCGTGGGGCACGCCGACGTTCGGCGCGGCGCCGGCGACGTACTCGCTGTACCGCGTCGCGCTGCCCGCGACCGCGCCGCTCGCACCGCACTGCGAGGCCGCGCTCGGGCCGACGACGTCGATCACGCTGCCGGCGCTCACGCCGAACAGCGGGTTCCTCGTCGTCGCGCACGGCGCCGCGGGCGACGGGTCGTTCGGGCAGGACAGCGCGGGGGTTGAGAGGCCGCGGGCGAGCGGGGCGGATGCGTGTCCGTAATGTCGCGTTACGTCCGATCGGCCCGTCGTCGCTGCACCTCAATTGATCGACGGCGCCTTCTTCACCCAAATACGAAGCGGTTTCGTTCTTTCTCTGAATGCCCCGTGGGCCATGAGTTGGTCTACAACCTCCAAACTCCAGCCGCCGGGGCTAAGCGGCTCCGATTCCCGCACGAGTCGTCCACACAACACAGCGCAGACTCGGTCGTCGTGTTGAAATGCCGATTCTTCGATGACACTCACTCCAACGGCGCGAACATCTCCGCTCTCCGCATGCTTCAACTTGGCGATCATCTTGTTGGATCGAATCTCCTCCATCATTTCACGTGTCGGGCACGCATAGCCCTGTATTTCTATCGGCTGCCCGAAATCGATGATCCGTGAAAGGACCGGCGCCATTATTGGACTCTGTACCCCTCCCACGATTCCGATGGCACTGTCTGTCAGCAACCACTGGGGTGTATCGATGGATGGAATAACGTCAACTGGAACCTCGTGCACAATAGTACGCGGCACGTAGAGAGTGCTTGTCGCTGTGAAAAGCACTCGGCCCTGCTCGCCGGTAATCACAAGCAAAACCGAATAGGGCCCTGGGCGAAGGGAATCTCTGATTGGATGCGCCACCCTGAGCCCTTGTTCTTGCATCATTCTGACTTCACCGCTCGAAAAGGTCTGCTCGATCGACACAAGAGGCTTTCGCGCGTTCTGCCAGATCGAGTACGTCGCGCGAATTTGTTCATCTACTCGGCGTTGCCTCGTCATTCGAATATCTGCAGTCAATTGCACACGCCACGCCTTCGGCACTTTGCGGGTTCCAATCATTTCTGGCGATTTGAGCATCACAGCGACCGCACCTGAGAAACCCTCGCCGGCACTGGGAAGGAGCACCCTCGCGGTGTCTTTCCGAATAGCGAGCTTTTCTTCCGGAATGGTGCTTTCAGCGGACGGCGCATTGTAGCGAGGTACCTCTACACGAATTCTTGAGTCGCCCGCATACGAGGCCGAAATTCCGGGTTCAAGTCGAGAGGCTGCTGCAGTGCCAGATCTATACGTAACGCGAAACCGACAGGCAACGCGTTGGCGGATCGCGAGTATCGATTTGTCAAAACTTTCCTCGCTCGCCTGATGGAAGAACACTGGGCCACCTGTCGCTTCCGAGAAGAACGGGACACCGGCGGAGTGAATGGAGTTTCCGCTCAGGCTCTGATAGACATCCAGGGAAGCAACCTCGACGTTGGCCTGCCGGGCCAATTCAGTTATGCGGGAACTAGCGTCACCGTCTTCAATTGCAGCAGGGGTGGCCGTAAGGGGAAGTAGGATGACCTTTCTGCCATCTATTGAAGCGAGTGCCGCCAGCAGAATTTTCCAACTCCTGAGCCAATTCTGTTTCCCGACAACATCCATGCTGACAAATGGATCGCTCTCAGAAGGATCTTGTGGACGCTCTTTCAGGAAACCCGGGGGTGATCTATCACGTCGAATGGCCTCTCCAAGCAGACCATTCGGACGCTCATCGGCCTCCAGGAAGTCATTGAGGAAGAATGCTGCTTGGTGTGGATCATCGAACACGTCATGTTCGATATATACATCGCCATGCTGCCACTTCGCCAACAGAAAACGGTCCGCCGACCCAAAAACACCATTCCGCATGAGAGTCTTGTACATCCTCTCGGCGCCGAAACGTCCTCCAACGAAGTCGTCGAAATAGAGGACATACACAATTGGCTGAGTAGTAGCCGGGCTAGGACTAGTGAGTTCGTCCTTCGATTGCGAGGCCGTGTCGGTAAGTACCATTTGGCCTTGATTTTCGATCATGACAATTTCGCGTCTTTCGCCCCGCACTCGAATTTCGATCTTCCTGGGATCGACGGAACTACAGCGCTGAGAATTGGAATCTGGGGGAATCACGGTCACATCAATGAAGTTCGTAGCTCGCCCACGTACAACAACCTCCTCGACGGGGCCTACGGGTATCGCGGTCCGCGGGGCTGGAGGGGTGTTCCCTGCAGAAGAGACTACCAACGGCCAGAAGCAGAAGATCGCAGACAGGGTCTTGCCTACCGAAAGGGACCAGTGACACGTTTCGCGATGCAGACGTTCGTTAGAGGGGCGATATCCGGGGCCTAGCGAGGATAGCCGGGGACTCACTGGACTGTTTTCGAGCATCATGGTCGCTCGATTCGGGCGAGTTCCTGCCCACGCCAAGGGCCACGGAGCGACCCCGCTCCGTGGCCCCGTCAAAAGGCTAGTAGGGCGCCGTGTCGAGGTAGGCGACGAGAGTGCCCTTTTGATCGGCCGGCACATTGAGAACAATTTCGTTTTGCCCCGGGATCAGGCTAACGAGTTTGTCAAAGAAGTCGACACTCGCAAAGTCCGCCGGTGCCGCTACAGGAGCACCGTTCAGCGTGATGGTGCCTGAAGTAAAGCCTCCCGTGACGACCGTTAGATAGACAGGCTGCCCCGGTGGAAATGTATTGTTAAACCTGTAGATCAAACCCGACGGCGCGCTGATGCCGGTAGCGTAGGGAAGACTGAGCGGGCCGAAGTGAATTCTGCCGATGCAGGACATGAAATCGAGGCTGGCCTTGTGGTTGCAGTCCATCCAGCCATCGGGGTTACCGTACGGCGGGCCGGGGAAGTCTTGATCGCAGGCATGTCTGTACTGGCCGAACCGGTCGATGCAACGGTAGAAATCAGCAGCCGGATTGGCACTCAGCGCAATGGAGCAGGTCAGCGTCAGAAGCGTCACTGCGATCATAAAGCGACGTCTGAAGGTCATGAGTCCTCCGATCTTTCGAGTTTCCTTTCTTGCCGTGCGTTGGGAGCCCGAACGGCTCATTTCTCGCACCGGCCCGACAGGGCGCGGCCCCGCATGGGCTTGGAACCACTGAACGCGAGATTCCCCCGGGGAGAAAACCTTGACCAAGCGTAACGCGCTTTTGAACTAGTGGCAATGGTCGCGAGAGGATATTTTTCGAATTGGGGAATCTGCGATACGGGCCGGATCATGTCCGAAATTGCTTGGCGAACCGGTAGTAGCGCGACGCCGGCGTGACCTTCAAGGACTCCTCGAGCCAGCGCGAGGTGTCGACGATCTTCGCGACGTCGACCCCGCTCGCGATGCCGAGCCCGTCGAGCATGTGCACGAGGTCCTCGGTCGAGAGATTCCCCGCCGCGCCCGGCGCGTAGGGGCAGCCGCCGATGCCGCCGGTCGAGCTGTCGAGCACGAGCGCGCCCTCGCCGAGCACGACGTAGGCGTTGGTCAGCGCGAGCCCGCGCGTGTCGTGGAAGTGGAACGCCACGCGCTCCGCGCCGAAGGCCTCGAGCGCGCGGCGCGCGCCGGCGCGCACGGCGTCGGGGTGGCCCATGCCGGTGGTGTCGCCGAGCGACAGCTCGCTCGCGCCGAGCGCGAGCAGGCGGTCGGCGAGGCGCAGCACCGCGTCGAACGGCACGTCGCCCTCGTACGGGCAGCCGAAGGCCACCGACACGTAGCCGCGCCACGGCAGACCGTGTTCGCGGGCGGCGGCGGCGAGCACCTCGACCTCGTGCACGGCGGCGTCGATCGGCTTGTTGAGGTTCTTGCGGGAGTGCGTCTCGCTGGCCGAGACGACGAACGAGACGTGGTCGACGCCGGCGGCGACGGCGCGCGCGAGGCCCTTCGCATTGGGGACCAGCGCCCACCAGCGCACGCCCGGGCGCTTCGGCAGCGTGCGGGCGACCTCGTCGGTGCCCGCCATCTGCGGGATCCAGCGCGGCGGCACGAAGCTGCCGATCTCGATGTCGGTGAGCCCCGCGTCGGCGAGGCGTTCGATGAACGAGACTCGGTCGGCGGGCGCGACGAGCGCGGCCTCGTTCTGCAGGCCGTCGCGCGGACCGACCTCGAAGATTCGGACGTTGGTTGGACGCGCCCCCATCAACGCATCATAGCCGGGGCGAGCCCCGCGATCACTGCTGCGTGGCCGGGGCGCGTCCGGCGATCACTTCTTCGTCGTGCCCGGCGTTTCGCCGGCCGCGGACTGCGGCTTCGGCCGCGCCTTGGGGTTCAGCACGCTGGCCGGCTGCGGACCGTCGTTGGGCGGGCCGGGGAGCTGGCGCAGGCGCTCGAGCGCCGCGTTCCAGTCCTTGGCGGCCAGGTACGAGCGCAGGTGCTCGAGGATCACCTGGTCCTCGTCGACGTCGTACACGCCGGGGTCGAGCACCTTCATCGTGGCGCTGCCGTCGACCGACTGCGCGGGGACCTGCGCCCACTTCGGCGCGGCCTGCTGGTAGGTGTTGATCACCGGGATCGTCTGGTACACGTACGAGCCGAACGAGTTGCGCGCGACGATCGTCAGCGGCCCGGAGTTGGTGATGCGCTCCTTGCCGCGGCCCTGCAGCGGCCCGTCGGACGGGTGGCCGGCGAGGAGGCGCGGCGGGTTGTCCTCGGTGAGCAGCCACACGAGGTGCGCGCCCTCGACCTGGAAGCGGAACTGCACGTCGGCGACGCCCTGGATCTGCTGCGGCACGACGTCGAACGTCGCGAGGCGCAGCACCTGGTTGCCCTCGCCGATCGTGCGCACCTCGGTGCTGCGGCGGTCGTCGGCCTGGTCGGTGTCCCACGAGTTGAAGTCGCCGACGCTGCGGTTCAGCACGGCCTCGAACACGTCGCCCTGGCGCAGGCTCTGGTTCATGAGCCAGACCTCGCACAGCGCGACCTGGCCTTGCGGCAGCGCCTCGCCGCGGCACGAGCCGAAGTTCTGCCGCGAGTCGGTGCGGCGGATCTGGACCTCGAACGGCCCGGTGCGGTTGATCGGCTTCTGGTTCTCGATCAACGCCTGGGCGACGATGCGCGGCTCGGCGCCGGCGGTGCGGATCTCGTGCACGCGCAGGTCGATGATCGCGAGATCGCCCCCGATCGCGTTCGTCGTCTGCGCGGGCTTGTTCTTCCGTCCGCCGAAGAGGCCCGCCTGGACCGGCAGGGCCGTCGTGATGAGGATTCCCGTCGTGACGAGAATTCCGAGCAGCGCGGCGAAGACAAACCTCGATCCCCTGGTCCGCATGCGTTCAAGTCTCCGTTCCCGGCTCAATATAGAGCGGCGATAGAGCGCGGGCCCGCCCGGGGACGCGGGTGCGTGGACCGCTCCATGATGCGCCGAAATCCCGGTGCGGTCCGGCAACGGATCGAACGTATGCGGACATCAAAGCGATAACCAGGACATGCGTCCGGGTCAATGGGTCGCCGACGGCAGCTGCCCCCGCCCGCCGCAGCGTTCCTTGTGCTCCTGGAGCGCGTAGCGGTCGGTCATCCCGGCGATGTAGTCGCAGACGGCCCGCGGGACCCCGTCCTGCCCGGCGCGCTGGCGGTAGCGCTCCGGCATGGCCTCGGGGTTCGTGACGTAGCAGTGGAACAGGTCGGCGAGGACGAGCGCGCAGTAGTTCTTCGTCGCGAGGATGCGCTCGTGCTGGTACAGGCGGGCGTTGAGGAACTCCTTGAGCGTGCGGTTCTCGGCGCGCACCGCGGGGGACAGGCCGACGATCCACGTGTCCTGCAGCCGCACGTCGTCGACGGAGCGGATGCCGCGCTCGTCGATCGCCGCGCGCGTGGTGCGGATGAGGTCCGACACGAGGCCGTCGATCACGCGGCGCAGCGCGACCTTGACCCACATGCGCTCGCCCTTGGCGGGCCACTCGGCCGCGGCCTCGCGGTACGCGCGGCCGAACAGCGGCACCGAGCGGACGAGGTCGTCCAGTTCGAGCAGCCGCGACTCGAGGCCGTCGTCGAGGTCGTGGTGGTTGTACGCGACCTCGTCGACCACGTCGATCATCTGCGCCTCGAGCGGCGGCGGCAGCCCGGGCGCGTACTCGGAGCCCTCGGGCGCGTGCTGCAGGTCGGGCGGGCCCGAGTGCTTGACGATGCCCTCGCGCGTCTCCCACGCGAGATTGAGGCCCGGGAACTCGGGGTAGCGCTCCTCGAGCACCTCGACCACGCGCAGCGTCTGGCGGTTGTGGTCGAACCCGCCGTGGCCGCGCATCAGGGGATCGAGGACGTCCTCGCCGAGGTGCCCGAACGGCGTGTGGCCGAGATCGTGCGAGAGCGCGAGCGACTCGGCGAGGTCCTCGTTGAGGAGCAGCGTGCGCGCCACCGTGCGCGCGATCTGCGCGACCTCGAGCGAGTGCGTCAGGCGCGTGCGGTAGTGGTCGCCTTCGTGGTTGACGAAGACCTGCGTCTTGTACTCGAGGCGGCGGAACGCGCGGCAGTGGACGATGCGGTCGCGATCGCGCGCGTACAGCGGCCGGTAGACGTGCTCCTGTTCGGAGTGGCGCCGTCCCCGGCTCCGGTCCTCACGCTGGGCCCACGGGCCCAGCCCGGCCGCCGCCCCGCCGGTCACTTCTTGTTCTTGTACCAGTCGGCGTTGATCTGGGTGAAGTGCTTCTGGCCTTCCGGCACGAACTCTTCTTCGAAGATCGCCTCGACCGGACACTCCGGTTCGCAGGCGCCGCAGTCGATGCAGGTCTCGGGATCGATGTAGAGCATCTCCGCCGCCTCGAACTCGGGCTCGTCCTTGGTCGGGTGGATGCACTCGACGGGGCAGACGGCGACGCAGGCCGTGTCCTTGGTTCCGATGCACGGCTGGACGATGACGTACGTCATGGAGCGGCTCCTCCTGGTAAAGGGGTCATCCTGCACTGACACTCAACGCTCGGCAACCGCGTCCGTCCCGCCCGCGGCATCGGCCCGCGGGGTGATCCCGTAGTGGAGAAACAACTCGCCCCCGGCCTGCTCGACGTCGAGCAGCTGGAGCATCCGGCGCGCCGCGAGCGGCCACCCCGCCCCGCCGACCGGGGTGGGTGCCGCGCGCCCGCCGATCAGGGTCGGGCAGAGCGTGAGGTGCAGCTCGTCGAGCAGGTCCTCGTCGAGGAACTCCGCGACCAGCTCGCCGCCGCCCTCGACCAGGATCGTCCGGCAGCCCCGCGCCGCGAGCCCGTACGCGAGCGCGCGCAGGTCGACCGCGCCGTGCCCCGCGCGGACGACGTCGAGCGTGCCGGCCGCGACGAGCCCGGCCAACGGCTCGAGCGCGCGCGGGTCGATGTCCTCGGGGACCGCGAGCACGCGGCCCGCGGCGGCCTCGCGCAGGAAGCGCGCCTGCGGGTCGACCTGGCCGCTGCGGCTGACCACGACGACGACGAGGTCGTCGGCCCGGCCGGCCGCGGCGCGCTGGTGCCGTCGCGCGGGGTCCTTGATGTGCAGCGGCGGGTCCTCGGCGCGCACCGTGGCCGCGCCGACGATCAGCGCATCGGCCTCGGCGCGCAGGCGGTCCATGCGATCGCGGTCGAGACGGCTCGAGAAGCCGGCCCCCTCGCGGGCGGTGCTGTCGATCTTGCCGTCCACGCTCATCGCGAGGTTGGCGATAATGCGGGGTCTGGACACCCGCTCGTGCGCGCGCATAGGGGCGAATTCTAGCGTGCCGGCGCAAGAGTGGCTGGAGGACGCCGGAGGACCGATGTCCGAGGAACGGCAGCCGGGGCCGGCCGCGGCCGTGCTGGTCGCGGGGCCGCTCGATCCCGCGGGCGAGGACGGTCTCGCCCTCCAGGTAGCGTTCCTCGCCCGGCTCGGCGTGCGCGCGGCACCGGTCGCGGCGCGTCTCGTGACTTCCCCGAGCTCCGCGGACCCGGTCGACCTCGCCCCGTTCCGGGAGCAGGTCCGGCGTGCCGTCGACGTGCAGGCGAACGCGCTGCGCGCGGTGCTCGCCGGCGGTCCGCTGACCGACGCGCAGGCCGACGTGCTGGCCGAGGCCGCCGCGGAACACGGCCTGCCGTTCGTCGTCGATCCGTGGCCCCGCATCCCCGTGTCCGTCGTCGCCGCGGCCACGCTCGTGACCCCCGACGAGGCCGAGGCCGCGTCACTCACCGCGGAGGCGTGGGACGGCACGCGCGACGGGCTGCTGCGCCTCGCGCGCGGGCTCGTCGGCCCCGCGCGCACGTGCGCGGTCACGGGCGGCGGCGCGGGCGGTGACACGGTCCCGGTCGCGATCGCGGGGCCCGGCGGCGAGCGGATCGTCGAGGCGCCGCGCGATCGGCGCGGGGCGCTGCGCGGCGCGGGCGGCGCGATGGCCGCGTGCGCGGCGGGCTACCTCGCGCTGGGCCTGCCGCCGCTCGATGCGGCCGCCGCCGCGCACCGTCTCGTGGCCGCCGCCTCGGTCGCCGCGTGCACCGTCCCCGGTCGCGGTCCGTGTCCGGAGCCGTGGTCCGTCTGACCGTCCGCCTCAAGCTTTCCGCGCCGCGGCCGATTCACTCGGCAGAGGGGTTCGGTTTCTGCGGAGGAGACGATGAGGATCGAACAGCTTTCGTCGTATCCGGCGTTGCGCGACACGTGGCCGGTGCAGGACACGGGCGCGAGCAGGGACGCCGGAACGACCACGACGAGCCCGACGGGCTCGACCGCGCCGGTCGACAGGAAGCTCGCGCCGGTCGCGCCGGAAGGTGCTTCGAACGACGCGACGGTCGACCTCACCGCGGTGCTCGACCTGCACATCCGGGTCCAGGTGTCGGGCAACGCGTCGAACGCGGGCGGCCACGGCGTCGGGCGGCTGAACCACCACACGAAGCGCCTCGAGCGCATCGTCGACCACGCGATGCGTGACCTGTTCAAGGCCGCGGACGCGGCGGGCGTGTCGCGCTCGGACCTCGAGGCCGCGCTCAAGGACTTCCGCGGCAGCGTCGACCAGGCGCTCAAGGACTTCCGCGACAACAAGGACGGGCAGGCGTTCGTCGACGCCGTGAAGGGTGCGGTGACCGCACTCGGCACGGCGGTGGGCAAGCTGTTCACGACGGGCGACGCCAACGGTTCGTCGACCACGAACACCCCGGCGACGACGGACACGCCGACCACGACGACGACGCCGGCGACGACGGGCACGACGACCACGACCACGCCCGCGACGACGGACGCGTCGGGCACGAACGCGACGACCGCGACGACCGCGGTGGAAACGACGGGCAACACCGGCTCGACCGGCGTCCCCGTGCTCTCGTCTAAGGGCAGCCTGTTCGCCGGCCCGGGCGCCAACGGGCTCGCCGCGCTGTTCGACCGCCTGCTGCGCGCGGTCGAGAAGTGGGCCTCCGACACGCGGACCCACGGCGCGCACGGCCACCGTCACGATCACGAGAACGACCACGACGAGGACGACACCGCGACCGGCGTGACCGCGGGGTCGACGACGACGACGTCGCCGGCCACGAACACGACGGGCTCGACCACGCCGTCGACGACCACACCCGCGACGACGACCCCGGCAACGACTCCCACGACCTCGACCACCGGCACGACGACCAGCTTCGAGTTCACGTTCGCGCTGTACGCCTCGTTCCGCTACACGCAGACGACGGCCACGGGTTCGCAGGTGAGCACCACGGCCTGAGCCGGCAGTTCGCGATCGGGCGTGAGGGGCGGACCACGGTCCGCCCCGTCGCTTTTCGCCCCGTCCGCCGCCGTGTAGCATGCGGCCCGTTCCGCGCGATCCTCCCGTTTCCCGCGCGGCGGAGCGACCCCGCGTGTCCGACGCCGGCCCCTCACGATTGAAGCGCGCGTGGCCCGCGATCGTCGGGCTCCTCGCGTTCGCGTTCGCAATCGTGGTGCTGCGGACCGCGTGGGTCAGCGACGACGCGTTCATCACTCTGCGGGTCGTCGACAACCTCGTGCACGGCTACGGGCCGCGCTGGAACGTCGCGGAGCGGGTCCAGGCGTTCACGCACCCGCTGTGGTTCCTGCTGCTCCTGCCCACGTACGTCGTCACCGGGCTGAACGGCTGGCTCGCCGCGCTGCTGCTCGGTCTCGCGACGTCGGGCGCGGGCCTGGTCCTGCTCGCGCGCCGCGTCGCGCCGCGGCCGGCCGTGGCCGCGGTGCTCCTCGCGATCGCGGTGTCCTCGCGCGCGCTGGTCGACTACTCGACCGCGGGCCTCGAGAACCCCCTCGGCGCGCTGTTCGCGTTCGCGGGATTCCTCGCCCTGCTGCGCGACGACCTCGACGCGGAGCGACGCGCGCGCGCCGTCGCGTGGTGCGCGGGGCTCGCCGCCTTCAACCGGCTCGACGCGCTGGTGCTCTTCGCGCCCGCGCTCGCCTGGTGCGGCTGGAGCGTGGGCCCGCGCCGCATGGCGCGGCTCGCGGCCGCGGCGTTCGCGCCGCTCGCCACGTGGCTCCTGTTCTCGGTGGTCTACTACGGCTCCCCGTGGCCCAACACCGCGCTCGCGAAGCTCGGCAACGGCGTGCCGGCCGGCGAGCTCGTCGCGCAGGGCCTGCGCTACGTCGCCGATTCGCTGCAGCGCGATCCGCTGACGCTCGCCTGCGTCGGGGCGGCCCTCGTCGCGGCGGCGGTGCGGCGACGGCCGCGCGAGCTGATCGTCGCCGCGGGGCTGGTGCTGCACCTCGTCTACGTCGTTCGCGCGGGCGGCGATTTCATGAGCGGGCGCTTCTTCAGCGTGCCGCTCGCCGCGGCGCTGGTGCTGCTCGCGCGCGGCGCACTCGCCGCCGCGTCGGACCGCGTCGCGCTCGCGTGCGTCGCGACCGCGCTCGCCGCCGGCTTCCTCGCCGACGGGCCGAACCTCCTGAGCGGGCGCGACGCGGGCGCGGTGCGCTACGGGCTGATCGGGCGCTCGGGCATCGCGGACGAGCGCCGGTACTACTTCCCCGCGACCGGGATGTTCAACGGTGCGGACACCTGGCGCCGGCCGGTGGACGGTTTCACGGTCCCCGGCCGCTCGCGGCGCGGCGGGACGCACGTGATCGCCACGGCGACCGCGATCGGGGTCTTCGGGTACTACGCCGGGCCCGCGGTCCACGTCGTCGACGTCGCGGCGCTCTCCGATCCGCTGCTCGCGCGCCTGCCGGCCGTGAGCGACGACGCGACGTGGGCCCGCGACGCGGAGCGCGCGCTCGGCGCACCGCCCGCGACGCGCGTGCGCGTCGGCCACTACTTCCGCAACGTGCCGCCCGGCTACCTGCGGAGCCTCGTCGAGAACCGCTGCGTGATCGAGGACCCGCAGGTGAACGCGCTCTGCGAACGCGTGTGGCGCGTCGCGCGCGGGAGACTGTTCGACCCGCACCGGTTCGCCGACGCATGGTCGCTCGCCGCGCCCCACCCGCTCGACCTGCCCCGCACGCGCCGCTGGCCGCCGTCCTGGCGCGAGGTGCTCGCCGTCCGCCCCACCGATCCCGAGGCCATCCTCGCTCGCGGCGAGTTGCTCGCGGGCGCGCCCGAGAGCGCGGCGCAGGCCGCGGAGCTGCTCCTGCAGGCGCTGTCCGCGAACCCGGACGATTACAACCTGACCTGCGCCGCGGGCCGGGCGCTCTCGGCGGCCGGACGCCCCGGCGCGGCGCTGGCGCTCGCCGAGCAGGCGATCGCGCGCGAGCCGAACGCACCCAACGGCTACTGGGTCCGCGCCGACGCGCTCGCGAAGCTGGGCCGCATCGACGACACGCTCGCCGACCTCGCGACCGTCGTCCGCGTCGATCCCCTGAACGCGCACATGACGTACTACGACGGCGCGGTGATGCTGCGTGACGCCGGCCGGACGAACGAGGCGCTGGCCTGGCTCGACCGCGCCGCCGCGCGCGGCACCGCCTTCGAGCGCGACGCGCGCGCCGCGGCACGCGCCGGCCGGCCCTGGTAGGGCCTCAGCGCAGCGATCCGCTCCACGCGGTCAGCGCATCCGCGATACGCGCGGCGGCCCCGCCATCCCAACCGGGTGGAATGCCGCCGCGCTTTCCACGCCCGGCGAGCACCTCGCGCGCCTCGTGCAGCAGCCGCGCGGGATCGGACCCGACGAGGATGTTCGTGCCCACGTCGACCGTCACCGGCCGCTCGGTGTTCTCGCGCATCGTGAGGCACGGGATGCCGAGCACCGTGGTCTCCTCCTGCACGCCGCCCGAGTCGGTCAGCACCATGCGCGCCTCCGACGTGAGGTGCAGGAACTCGAGGTAGCCCAGCGGCGCCTCGACGCGCAGCCCGGGCACGGGCCCGTGCGCCGCGGTCCAGCGGTCGAGCGCGCCGCGCGTGCGCGGGTGCACGGGGAACACGATCGGCAGCTCGGCGGCGATCTCCGCCAGCGCGTCCATCAGCGGATCGAAGCGCCGCGGGTCGTCGACGTTCGAGGGCCGGTGCAGCGTGAGAAGCGCGTAGCCGCCGGGCGCGAGGCCGCGGGCCGCGACCGCGCCGGTCTCCCGCGCCCGCACGCGGTGCGTCTCGAGCGTGTCGATCATCACGTTGCCGACGAAGACGATGCGCTCGGCCGGCACGCCCTCGGCGCGGAGGTTGCGGTCGCCGCTCTCCTCCGAGGTGAACAGCAGGTCGGAGAGCGCGTCGGTGACGAGGCGGTTGATCTCCTCGGGCATGCCGCGATCGAACGAGCGCAGCCCGGCCTCGACGTGCGCGAGCCCGACGCCGGGGATCTTCTTCGCGACCATCGAGCACGCGGCCGTGCTGTTGACGTCGCCCACGACCACGACCACGTCGGGCCTGCGCTCGACGAGCACGGGCTCGAAGCGCTTCATGATCTCGGCGGTCTGCTGCGCGTGCGTGCCCGAGCCGACCTCGAGATTGATGTCGGGTGCGGGGATCCCGAGCTGCTCGAAGAACAGCCGGCTCATCGCGGCGTCGTAGTGCTGGCCCGTGTGGCACAGCAGCACCTCGACGCCGGGCCGCCCGGAGAGCGCGCGGTGCAGCGGGGCGATCTTCATGAAGTTCGGCCGGGCACCGGCGACGAGGATGATTCTCACGAGCGGTCCTTCCCGTCCAGGAACGCCGACGGACAGACCTCCTTGAGGCCGCACTCGGCACACTTCGGGGCACGCGCGGCGCACACGCGCCGCCCGTGCAGGATCAGGCCGTGGCTGACGAAGCCCCAGCTCTCGCGCGGGAACAGCGCGGTCAGGTCGTCCTCGATCGCGCGCGGTTCGTTGCCCTTGGACAGGGCCAGCCGGCCCGACAGGCGCTGCACGTGCGTGTCGACGGCCAGCGCCGGCTCGTGGAACGCGGTCGCGAGGACGACGTTGGCGGTCTTGCGCCCGACGCCGGGCAGCCTCTCGAGCGGCTCGCGCGTCCGCGGCACCGCGCCGCCGTGCCGCGCGACCAGCTCACGCGCGGCGCCGACGATCGACTTGGCCTTGTTGCGAAACAGCCCGATCGTCGCGATGAACGGCTCGACCTCGGCCGGCGTCGCGGCCGCGAGCGCGGCGGCGTCGGGGTAGCGGGCGAAGAGCTTCGGGGTGGCGAGGTTGACCGACTTGTCCGTCGCCTGGGCCGAGAGGATCGTCGCGACGAGCAGCTCGAACGGGTCGCGGTGCACCAGTTCGCACTCGGCGTCGGGGTACAGGCCTTCGAGGCGCCTCAAGATCTCGGGCGCCCGTCGCGCCGCGTCCCGTGCGAATTCCCCGCGCTTCGTCGCCGCCATCGGAGCGCGGATTATACGCTCGCGCGGCTGACCGGCTCCGTCCAAGCGGTTCATTCCATTTGATCTGGAGCAATTGCCGGGGTGCGACAAGTCTGGATACTGACAATTAACTTAAGCGCACCCGGGGGATTCGGAGCCCGCCGATGAACGTCCTGTTTCTGTCGCGACTGCAGTTCGCGGTTGCCACCTACTTCCACTTCCTGTTCGTGCCCCTGACCCTCGGACTGTCGGTCCTGGTGGCGTGGATGGAGACCACCTTCGTCCGCACCGGGGACGAGACCTGGCGCCGGATGGCGAAGTTCTGGGGGAAGCTGTTCCTCATCAACTTCGCGATCGGCGTGGTCACCGGCATCACGCTCGAGTTCCAGTTCGGCACCAACTGGTCACGCTACTCCGAGTACGTGGGCGACGTCTTCGGCTCGCTGCTCGCCGTCGAGGCCACGCTCGCGTTCTTCCTCGAGTCGACGTTCATCGCGGTATGGTTCTTCGGCTGGAACAAGCTCTCGCCGAAGGCGCACGCGGTCACGATCTGGCTCGTCGCGCTCGCCTCGAACGTCTCCGCGTTCTGGATCCTCGTCGCGAACGCGTTCATGCAGCACCCGGTCGGCTTCGTGATCCGCAATGGCCGCGCCGAGCTGACCGACTTCTTCGCCGTGATTACGCAGAAGTTCGCGCTGCTCGAGGTCGTACACGTGGTCGGCGGCGCGTACACGGTCGCCGGGTTCTTCGTGATGGGCATCTCGGCGTGGCATCTCCTGCGCCGCAACCAGGTCGACTTCTTCAGCCGGTCGTTCCGCGTCGGCGCCACGTTCGCGCTGCTGTTCGCCGTGTGGGAGCTGGCGCTCGGCCACGCCAACGCCGAGATCCTCGGCCAGACGCAGCCCGCGAAGCTCGCGGCCATGGAATCGCAGTGGGAGACGGGCACGCGTGTGCCGGTGCACCTCCTCGAGTGGCCCGACCCGCAGAACGAACGCAACGCGATCGAGGGCCTGCCCGTGCCGGGGCTCCTCAGCCTGCTCGCGAACTACGACGTCGACTCGAAGGTCGTCGGCCTCAAGGACATCCCGGTGGACGAGCGTCCCCCCGTCCTGCTCCCGTTCCTGTCCTTCCGCGCGATGGTGGGACTCGGGTTCCTGCTGATCGCGCTCGCGGTCCTCGCGTTCCGCGTGCGCAAGGCGCCCGCGGACGCACCCGCCTGGCTGCTCAAGGCGCTCGTGTTCGCGATCCCGCTCCCGTACCTCGCCAACGAACTCGGCTGGACGCTCGCCGAGCTGGGCCGGCAGCCGTGGATCGTCTACGGCGTAATGAAGACGAAGGACGCCGTTTCCTCGCTCGCGACGGTGCAGGTGCTGCTCTCCTGCGCCGCGTTCGTCCTCGTGTACTCGCTCCTCGGCGCCGCCGATTTCTACCTCCTGTCCAAGTATGCGCGCCGCGGCCCCGAGAGCCTCGCGCCGCAGTCCGCGCAGGCCGCCGCCGCGGGGAGGAACTGACATGCTGCAGACCACCTGGTTCATCCTCTGGGGCGTCCTCTGGACGGTTTACTTCGTGCTCGACGGGTACGACCTCGGGCTCGGCATGCTGCTCCCCTTCCTCGCGAAGTCCGACGAGGACAAGCGCGTCGTCTTCAACGCCATGGGGCCGTTCTGGGACGGCAACGAGGTGTGGCTGCTGACGGCCGGCGGCGTCACGTTCGCCGCGTTCCCGCGCACCTACGCGACGATGTTCAGCGTGCTCTACACGCCGCTCATGCTGCTGCTGTTCGCTCTGATCCTGCGCGGCATCTCGTTCGAGTTCCGCAGCAAGGACGAGAACCCCGCGTGGCGCGCGACGTGGGACGCGTGCCTCACGGTCGGCAGCTTCCTGCCCGCGCTGCTGCTCGGCGTCGCGTTCGCGAACATCTTCCGCGGCCTGGTCTTCGTGCGGAACGGCGCGGCGCTCGAGAGCGACTCGCTGTTCGATCTCCTGAACCCGTACGGGCTCCTCGGCGGCGTGACGTTCGTCCTGCTGTTCGCGGTGCACGGCGCGCTGTGGCTCGCGATCCGCACCACCGGGCCGCTGCAGGAACGGGGCGCGCGCATGGCGCGGCTCCTGTGGCCGTTCGGGCTCGTCGCGGCGGCGGCGCTCCTCGCCGCCTCGTGGTTCGCGACGCCGCTGTGGCAGAACTACCTCGCGCACCCCGCACTGTTCGTGCTGCCACTTCTCGCGGTGGCGGGCCTCGTTCTCTCCCGCGTGTTCATCGCGCGGCGGGCGTGGTGGGGCGCGTGGGCGATGTCCGCGCTCGGCATTGCGGGCGCGACGCTGTGGGGCGTCGCCGGCCTTTTCCCGCGGCTTTTCTGGTCGCGGCGCGATCCCGACCCGCTCTCGACGCTCACGGCGTTCAACTCCTCGTCGAGCCCGCTCACGCTCTCGATCATGCTCGGCGTCGCCCTGGTGATGGTGCCGGTCATCATCGGGTACCAGGCGTGGGTCCACGTGAAGTTCAGCGGAAAGGTCCGGCCGGAGGATTTCGGCCACGAGAACGCGTACTGAGCCCCGGCTGCACTTTGTTGTCCGCGTTCGGCCCGGTCCCTAAGTTGTCCCCGGGGGGCCCGCTCCGTCGGGCGGCCCCGGGGGCGCACCGTGCAGGACCTCTTGATCGAGAACGGGCCCGAACTGTCGCGTGATTCCGCGGAGATTTCGGCCGAGGACGCCCAGCGGTGCGCCGCGGTCGTGGAGGCGCAGGGCGAGCCCGTCTGCAGCCTGTCCCCCGACGGGCGGATCCGCTACGCCAACCCCGCCTTCGCCCAGCTGTTCGACCGGCCCCGGTCCGCGCTGGAGGGCACCCCGGTGTTCGAGCTGTTCGCGGGCGAGGCCCGCGGGGCGCTCGCGACCGCGATCGACGGCCTGACCCGCGAGACGCCGGTCAGCCGCTGCGAGACGGCGCTCAGGATGCCGTGGGGCGAGACCGCGATCCTCGAGTGGATCTGCTACGCGGACCACGACCGGCAGGCGCGGACCACCGACGTGCACCTGACCGGGCGCGACGTGAGCGCGCAGCGGCGCGCGGCCGACGAGGCGAAGCAGCTCACGCGCTCGATGATCTCGTCGCTGCACATGCAGTCGAGCCTGTCGGCCGAGCTCGAGGAAGCGAAGGAGCGCGCCGAGGCGGCCGTCCGCGCGAAGTCCGAGTTCCTCGCCAGCATGAGCCACGAGATCCGCACGCCGATGAACGGCGTGATCGGAATGACCGGGCTCCTGCTCGACACGCAGCTCTCCGACGAGCAGCGCGACTTCGTCGAGACGATCCGCGGCTCGGCCGAGAGCCTGCTCGCGGTGATCAACGACATCCTCGACTTCTCCAAGATCGAGGCCGGCAAGCTCGACATCGAGCGTGTCGAGTTCGAGCCGCGCCGGCTCGTCGGCGACGTCGCGTCGCTGCTCGACCACGTCGCGCGCCAGAAGGGCCTCGTGCTCACGGCCCGCGTGGCGGACGAGCTGCCCCGGCACCTGCTCGGCGACCCGACGCGGCTGCGCCAGGTGCTCACGAACTTCACGACCAACGGGATCAAGTTCACCGAGCAGGGCGCGGTCACGCTGGCGCTCGGCCCGGTCGCCGGCCGCGACCGCCTCGTGCTGCGCGGCGAGGTGACCGACACCGGGATCGGCATCCCCGAGGACCGCCTCGACCGGCTGTTCCGCTCGTTCTCGCAGGCCGACGCGTCGACCTCGCGCAAGTACGGCGGCACGGGCCTCGGCCTCGCGATCTCGCGCAAGCTCGTCGAGCTGATGGGCGGGGCGATCGGGGTGTCGAGCCGCGTGGGCGAGGGCTCGACGTTCTGGTTCGAAGTGCCCGTCGAGGCCGCGGCGCGCGCCGCGGAAGGGGCCACGACGCGGGAACGGGAGCGGCGCGTCGTCCGTGCCGCGCACGTGCTGATCGCCGACGACAACCCCGTGAACCAGAAGGTCGCGCTGCGCATGATCGAGAAGCTCGGGCACACCGCGGTCGCGGTCGCGAACGGGCGCGAGGCGCTCGACGCGCTGGCGTCGGTGCGCTTCGACATCGTCCTGATGGACTGCCAGATGCCCGTCCTCGACGGTTACGAGGCCACCGCGGCGCTGCGCGCCAGCGGCGCGACCTACGCGCGCGTGCCGGTGATCGCGCTGACGGCGAGCGCGATGAAGGGCGACCGCGAGCGCTGCCTCGCCGCGGGCATGGACGACTACGTGTCGAAGCCGTTCAGCGTGCCGGACATCGAGGCCGCGCTGGAGCGCTGGCTGCCCGCCTGACCCGAATTATGCTAGTGGGCCGAGCAAGCTCGGCCCCTACATGCCCTGTGGGGGCCGAGCTTGCTCGGCCCTTGGAGGCCCGGGTGGAGCGGAAACTCGTCCCCATCGATGGCAACACGCAACGTCTCGACGGCGGGGCCATGTTCGGCAACGCGCCGCAGGCCGTGTGGGAGAAGTGGATCGCGCCCGACGCCCTGAACCGGATCCCGCTCGCGTGCCGCGCGCTCCTGGTCCGCGAACCGGGCCGCAACGTGCTGCTCGAGACCGGCATCGGCGCGTTCTTCGCCCCGAAGCTGCGCGAGCGCTACGGCGTGCAGGAGGAGCGGCACGTCCTCCTCGACAGCCTCGCCGCGCACGGCGTGTCCCACGAGGACATCGACGTCGTGGTGCTGAGCCACCTGCACTTCGACCACGCGGGCGGCCTCCTCACACCGTACGCCGAGGGCGCGGCGCCCGCGTTGCTCTTCCCGCGCGCGAAGCTCCTCGTGGGCTGGTCGGCGTGGGAGCGCGCGCTCGAGCCGCACCCGCGCGACCGCGCCTCGTTCATCCCCGAGCTGCCGCACCTCCTCAAGGCCAGCGGACGCCTCGAGATCGTCGCCCGCGGCCACAGCGCGACGCTCGGCCCCGACTACCGCTTCCACGTCAGCGACGGGCACACGCCCGGCATGCTGCTGACCGAGATCGCGACCGCGGACGGCCCGGTGCTCTTCGCCGGCGACCTGATCCCCGGGCTGCCGTGGGTCCACGTCCCGATCACAATGGGCTACGACCGCTTCCCCGAGCTCCTGATCGACGAGAAGCGCGCGCTGCTCGAGGACCTCCTCGCGCGCGGCGGACGCCTGTTCTTCACGCACGATCCGCAGGTGGCGCTGGCGAAGGTGACGCTGGACGACAAGGGCCGGTTCGTCGGGATCCCGGTTCACGCCTGAAACGGCGCCGGGTCCCCCGCGCCCGCGCGGATCACGCTCGGCTCGTCGCCCGACAGGTCGACCACGGTCGACGGCTCGACCTCGCCCCACCCGGCATCGAGGAACAGGTCGACGACCTTGAGCGTGCGGCGCTCGATCTCGTCGGGATCCGCGAGCGGATACTCCTCGTCCGGCAGCTTGAGCGTCGTGGCGAGGAGCGCGCCGCCGGCCTGTTCCGCGACCTGGCGCGGCACCGGGTGGTCGGGCACGCGCAGCCCGATCGTCTTGCGGCGCGCGAGCAGGATCCGCGGCACCTCGGGCGAGGCCGGCAGCACGAACGTGTACGGCCCGGGGAGGAAGCGCCGCAGGATGCGGTACGCGCGGTTGTCGACGTCGGCGTACTTCGCGACGTCGGACAGGTCGGGCACGACGAGGCTGAACAGGTGCCTGTCGGCGTCGATCTGCTTGATGCGCGCGATGCGGTCGATCGCCTGGCGCGAGCCGGGCATGGCCGCGAGCGCGTAGGTGCTGTCGGTGGGCAGGACGACCACGCCGTGATCCGACAGGAGCCCCCCCGCGCGCTCGACGAAGCGCCGCTGGGGGGTCACCGGGTGGATCGCGAGCCGCACGCCCATGCGGACATTCTAGGCGGCCGCGGGGGAACGGTCAGGCCGGGAACAGCGTGCCCCGTCCGAGTATGCCCTGCGGGTCGAGTGCGGACTTGATCGCCCGCATCCGCGCCAGCACGTCGGCGCCGTAGAGCAGCCCCAGGTCCTGGCCCTTCAGCTTGCCCAGGCCGTGCTCCGCGGAGATCGTTCCGCCCATCGCGACCGCGGCGCGCACCATCGCGCCGTACAGGGCCTTGGCCTGCGGAAACTGGTCCGGGCCCTGCGGCAGCACGTTCACGTGCAGGTGGTCGTCGCCGACGTGGCCGAACGCGATGTGCTCGAGGCCGGCCGGCTCGAGCAGCGCACGGAACGCCTGCAGCATCTCCCCCACCCGCCCCGTCGGCACCGCGGTGTCGGTGCTCACCTTGCGCACGCCGCGCTTCGCGATCGTCTCGTTGATCGTCCACGGCACGAGGTGCCGGAACTCGCGGAAGCGCTTCTGCTCCTCGGACTCCTGCGCGAGCCACGAGTCGGCGAGCGCGCCGGTGTCCTCGGCGACCGAGGCCCACGCTTCGAGCAGGTCGTCGAACTGCGCGGCGCTCGTCACGGGCTGCTCGAAGAAGATGCCCGCGCGTGCCTCGCGCGGCACGGGCGCGTCCTTGGCGCGGCGCAGGAGTTCGAGCGCGGCGCCGTCGAAGAACTCGAGCGCGGTCGGGGTGACACCGTGCGCGCCGCGCGTGCGGTCGCCGCGCGCCGCGTCGACCATCGCGAGCCCCGCGGCCTCGCTCTCGAAGAACAGGATCCCGGAGATCAGCGCCTCGGGCGCGGGAATCAGCCCGAGCTCCGCCTCGACGATCACGCCGAGCGTGCCCTCGGAGCCGATGAAGAGGTCGACCAGGTCCATGCCCGGCGCGCTGTAGTAACCGGCCGCGTGCTTGGTCGTGTGCGGCATCGTCCAGTCGGGCGCGGGCACGCTGAGCGGGCCCGCGGATCCGCCCGCGGGACCGCCCGCGGGCCGGCCGATCGTGAAGGCGCCGTCGGACGCGCTCACGCCGCCGCGGCGCAGGTCGAGCACGGTGCCGTCCGCGAGCGCGACCGTGAGCGCACGCACCCAGCGCCGGCTCGCGCCGAAGCGGTACGTGCGCGCACCCGAGGCGTTGGTGGCGAGCGAACCGCCCACGAAGCAGCCGTTCTCGGTCGGGTCGGGCGGGTACCATAACCCCTCGGCCGCCGCGGCCTCCTGCACGGCCGCGAGGGTGACGCCGGCCTGCACGCGCAGCGCCGCGCGCGCGCGGTCGGGCGCGACGGCGAGGTCGACGACGCGCGCGAGCTTGTCGGTCGCGAGGACGACGCCGCCCTGCGGCACGCGCCCGCCGGCGATGCCCGTGCCGGCGCCCGACACGGTCACCGGCGTACCGTCCGCGGCGCACGCGGCGAGCGCATCGCCCGTCTCCGCGGGGGTCGCGGGCCAGTACACGGCGTCCGCGGCGCCGCCGGTCATGCGGCTCTCGTCGGACAGGTATTTCTGCAGGTCCTGCGCGTCGCGGCTCGAGTCCATGTCCGGATTGTATTCCCCGTGTGACATGACGGCGTGACCCGTGTGAAATCTGGACCCGGGCGCCCTTCGCAGCGGTCCGGCGACCTACGTTGGATCGCGGGCGAATGTAACATGCCCGTAACGAGGGTCACGATGCGGCTCGCGCTCCTCATCCTGGCGACGGTTGCCCTCTTCCCGGCCGTACACGCCGCACCGACGGCGGCGGGAGTCGACGCGGCGCGCGCGCTGGTCGCGCCGCTCGTCGACGCTTCGGTGCCCCGCGGTGACGCGGCCGGAGCGGCGGAGCTGACGTCCGCGTTCGAGCGCGCGATCGCGCGCGTCGCGGGCGACCTCGCCCTCGTGCCCGCGGGCCGCGAGCGCGCGCGCCGGCTCCACGAGCTCGTGCACCGCGAGTACCTGCACCGCTACGCGGCCGACGCCGACGGGCTGGGCGACCTCCTGCGGACCGGACGCTACAACTGCGTCTCGGCGACGCTGTTCCTCGGCGTGATGGCGCGCGCCGCGGGCCTGCCGGCGCGCGTGGTGGAGGGCCCGCGGCACCTCCTTCTGCAGATCGACTTCCCGGGCCGGCCCGCGTTCGTGGAGGCCGTCGCGCCGGACGGGTTCGACGTCGACGTCGCGGACTTCGCCCGCTTCGCGCTCGCCTACAAGTACGCGACGCCCGAGGAGCTGAAGGAGCGCGGCGCGCCGGCGGTGTTCGCCGAGTTCAACAGCTTCGCGCCGCCGCTCGAGCTCGAGGCCGCGGTCGCGTTCCTGTGGCACAACGTGGCGGTGCGCGCCCTCGAGAGCGGGCGCGCGCGCGAGGCCGCGTTCGCCGTGGGCCAGGAGTACCAGCTGCGTCCCGATCCGCCCCGCGCGCGGCTCGACGAGATGTCGCTGCTGCTCGCCCGCGCGTTCTCCGAGGCCTACGAGGCCGGGCGTTTCGACGAGGCGTGGACGATCGCCCACGTCGAGGTCGTGATCCTCCCCGACCGCGTCTCGCCGCGCGACCGCTTCGTCGCCGCGACGATCAAGCGCGTGCAGGACGCGTGCGAGAACGACGATCCCGCGGGCGCGCTGCGCGAGCTGGACTTCGCCGAGGTCGCCTTCGACAACATGCGCGACCTCCACGCGCTCGAGCGCGAGGCGTTGCCGCACATCGCGACCGCCGCCGTGCGCGTCGGGGCGTTCGACGTCGCACGGCGGGTCGCGAAGCGTTACACGGCCGCCGAGCGGGACCCGGTCGAGGCGTCACGCCTCACGGACTGGGTCGAGCAGCGCGCGGCCGCGCGTTGAGGGTCCGCGGGCGGGGCAAGCCCCGCCCCTACGAGTTCTTTCCGACCACGGGGCAATTCACCGCAAGACGGCCGTCCAGTCGATGCAGCGGGGTGTAGCCGGGCTCGCCGGGCGCGGCCCCGCCGCGAAGCGCACCGTCGGGCGCCGCGGTCCACGTGTCCACCGGCACGGCCCCGTCGACGGGACGGATGCTCCCCTCGAAGTAGAGGTACGGCGCGCGCGTCCCGCGGTACCACGCGTAGCGCAGCACGGCCGCACCCTCCCTGCCGTCGGCACGCTGCGCGGCGGTGCTGCCCTCCGGCACGATGGGCGTGTTGACGAGGATCCCGCTGCTCGCGGCCCTGTAGCCGGAGTTCGGGTCGGCGAGGAGCTTCTCGAGCGTCGCGAGGTCGCGGACGCTGTTGTCGCGCCGGTAGGTGTCGGGAACCGTGACCTTCCACGCCTCCCAGACGTCGTTGTAGCCCGCGTCGCCGGGCAGCGCGTCGATGATCGGGAACTGCGTGAGCACGTAGCCGCCCTGGCTGTCATAGAAGAAATACGCGCGCATCGGCTGCGCCCCGCGCTGGTCGAGGTCGTAGCAGGTGCGCGCCGTGCCGTTCGCGAGTTGGACGGCGCGGGCGAACGGCGGGCGGTCGAAGTCGATCGGCTGGTTCGGCCCCGGGAGGCCGGGGACGGCCGAGCGGCGCAGCCGCACCGCCGCCGCGTCCGAGAAGCGGTCGACGGCGGCGAGCGGCGCGGAGAGTCCGAAATCCGGTTCGGAGGAAGATGGCCGGGACGGCGGCGGGGCTGCGAGGGACGCCACCGTCCCGGCCTGGGAGAGAACGAGTGCGATGAGGGCGAGGCGGCGCATCGTCAGAAGCTGAGCTTGATCCCGAAGCGGATCGAGCGCGGCAGTTCGAGGCGCTTGGCCTTGCCGTAGGTCTGGTTGAGTCCGCGGCACGTGCCCGACGAGAGCGCCCGGTCGAGCGCGACGTCGCAGAAGTTGACGATCGTGCCGTCGGCGTAGCGCGTGGGCACGTACTGGCCGGTCGCCGGATCGAGCGTCGTCGCGCTGTAGAAGCCGGGATAGGCGGGCGCGACGAGCCCGCTCGGCAGCGTGACCGTCGCCGTGCGGAGGTACTCGTAGAGCGCCTGCAGCGAGTCGAAGCGGCCCTGGAACTGGGTTGCCCAGTTGTTCCACGCCTCGGCGCTCGGCGCGACGTTGCGGTTGATCGCGTCGCCGAAGCTCTGCACGTACTCGGCCAGGGGCTCGCCCCAGCCTTCCTTGGTGTAGCCGTAGCCGTACGCGGAGTTGGCCGACGCGCCCGTGTAGAGTCCGGTGCGCAGGAGCTGCTCGTCGACCGCGACCGCGTTCTGCTCGTTCAGCACGTTGAAGACGTCGAGGAACAGGGTGACCTTGAGCTTGTCGTCGGTCTTCACGTCGTAGGACAGCGACAGGTCGAAGTTCTTCGTCGCCGGGGTGCGTCCCGCGACGCCGCGCGCGAGCATGTACACCGGGCCGAACAGCGGGGTCGAGCCGCCGCTCGGATCGGTCGTCGCGCCGTACGGCGTGCCCGACGCGTAGAGGAACGTCGCGCCGAGGCCGAGGGCAGGGGTCACGCGCCAGTTGCCGAACACCTTGGCCTGGTGGGTGCGGTCCTGCGGCAGGAGGCCGTCGGTGTTGACGACGAGCCCGGGGGTGTCGAACGCCTCGGTCGCGTTGGGATCGCGCTCCTCGGTCTCCGTGAAGTAGCGGCCGCGGTAGTTTCCGTCGGTCTTCGACTTCAGATACGAGAGCGTGAACCACAACTTCTCGGAGAAGCGCGCGTTGACCGTCGCCTCGTAGCCGCGGAAGTGGCGGCGCGCGGCGGGAATCGCGTGGAACTGGCCGGCGTACGACTTGCCGGTCGCCGGGTCGGTCCAGTCGAACGACTCGAGCTGCGCATTGCTGATCGTGCAGGACTGTCCCCACGCGCACAGGCCCTGCGCGACGAGCCCCTGGTAGAGCGGCGAGGACTGTACGTCGCGGTTGTCGGGCAGCACGAAGGTGTACGGACCGCCGGGGTTCGCGATGATGAAGTTGCGGCCGTTGTCGAGGCTGAGGTCCTCGATCGCCTTCTTCAGCTGGCGGTCGATCACCTTGAAGCCGACGGTCCAGCGCGGGTGGACCTGCCACTCGGCGCCGAGCGTCCACTCGTCGCTGTGCGCGCCCTTGAGATCGCTCACGACGGGAGAGCCGTAGATCGAGCCCGACTGGTTCACGACGTCGGCGACCATCGTGACCGGCGAGCCGCCCGGGGCCCCCGGGCTGCGCGCGAGCGGGTCGTTCGCACCGGACTCGAAGTCCCAGCAGGTCTGGAACTCGTTCGACGGATCGTTGGTCTGGCAGATGCCCAGCGTCGGATTGATCATCGACTGGTAGAACTCGGCCGCAGTCCAGTCGCGGTCGCCGCCGCGGGCGACGCGGTAGAGGCGCGTCGACGTCACGCGCGGCGCGTAGGCGCGGCTCACGGCCTGCATCGGAACGACGTCGTAGAACCGGCCCCACGAGCCGAAGACCTTCGACTTGCCGTTGTTCAGCGGGTCCCAGGTCACGCCGAGGCGCGGCGCGACGTTCCCGTCGAGCGTGGCGACGGTGGGACCGCTCTTCGCCGCGACCTTCTGGGACTCCCAGCGCACGCCCGCGTTGAGCGTGATGTTCTCCCGCGGCTGCCAGCGGTCCTGCGCGAAGCCGACGAGCGTGTCGTTGGTCCCGTCGGCGCGGACCTGCTGCTCCCACGGCAGGCAGTCGCCGAGGCCGTCGCCCCAGCAGCGCCGGACGCCGAGCACGTACTCGGTGCGCCGCGTGCGGTCGAACGCACGCTGTACCGCGGAGTACTCGAGCGCCATGCCGGTGCCCCAGCCGTAGTTGAGCTTCTGCCGGTAGTCGCCGCGCTCGAGACCCATGCCGAACTTGAGCGCGTGCGACGCGAGGTTCCACGTCAGCGCGAGCTTGGCGAAGTCGCGGTCGCCCTCGGTGTCGCCCGTGTACGCGTACGGCCCGTACTTGGTGCCGATCTCGCCGCCGCCGGCCTGGTCGGCGCCCGGGCGGAAGCGGATCGAGGCCGCGGGACTCGCCGCGCGCCGGTTGCCGGTCAGGACGTAGGATTGCGCCTGGCCCGGCACGAGGTCGATGTCGGAGGTCTCGGAGTGCCGCCCGACCTGCGCCTCGAAGTACAGGCGCTCGTTCACGATCCACGACCACAGGAGCGAGTAGTCCTTGCCGCCGTTCACCAGCGTGTGGTCGCCGCCCTGGCCGGCCAGCTCGTCACGCAGGATCTGCTGCCGCGGGTCGGCGATGATGCTCGCGACGAGACGCTGCTTCGCGTTCATCTGCCACGTGGTCTTGAGGAAGAACAGGTCCTGGCGCTCCGTGCTCTCCGCGACCTGGCGGCCCGCCGCGTTGCCGACGATGCCCGTGAGAATGCTGCGGCCGCGCTGGTCGCGCGCGGCGATGTCGCTCTTGCGCGACACCGAGGCGAAGAAGAACAGCTTGTCCTTGAGGATCGCGCCGCCGAGGTTGGCCTGCGCCTCCCACGCGTCGGGACGCGCTTCCGCGGTGCCGTAGCCGTTCTGGCCCGGCTCGGAGGCGAGCGCCGAGGGCGTGGTGTAGTAGCTGAGGCCGCCCTTGAACTCGTTGCTGCCGGTCTTGGTCTGGACGTCGACGACCGCGCCCTGCGCGCCGCCGAACTCCGCCTCGTAGCCGGCGGTCTTGATGTCGATCCGCTCGATGATGTCGAAGTTGATCTGCTTGCCCGCGCGGCCCGACTCGACCGACGTCGTGTTGATGCCGTCGATGATGTACGAGGACTCGAGGCTCGTCGCGCCGTAGACCGACAGTCCGTTGCTCGTGCTGTCGCCCTCGCTCGAGACGCCCGGTGCGATCTTCATCAGGTCCTCGAACGAGGCGCGCGCGACGGGGATGTCCGCGAGCTTCTTCGTGTCGAAGGTCTGACCCTGGGTCGTGGTCTTGCTCTCGATCAGCCGCTCGGCGCTGCCCTTCACCTCGACCTGCTCGGTGATCAGCGAGATCGGCGGAACCTCGAGGTCCTTGCCCTGCACGACCGTGATGGGCGGCGCCTTGGACCACGTCGCGTTGTCGAGCGAGGCCTCGATCGTGTAGGTGCCCGGCGGCACCTTCTCGAAGCGGTACTTCCCTTCCGCGTCGGTGACGACCATCAGCGGCTGCGCCATCCCCGGCGCCGACAGCTGCACCGTCGCGCCGGGCATCGGGCCGTCCTTGTCGACGACCGCGCCGACGATCGTGGAGCCGAAGGCCGTTCCGGACGCCACGAGGAACATCACCACGGAAAACAGCAGCACGCCGCGAAGCGAACGCGTCATCGATCCTCTCTCCCTTGCGAAGACGTGTCCGCCCGCACCGGTCCCTGGCGGCGCGGGCGGACCGTGAACGTCGAATCAGGGGCAGCTGGCGCCGATGCGCGAGCCGGTCTGCCCGTTGTTCGGATCGTCGAGGTTGCGGCCGCAGGCGTTCTCGCCGGCGGCGAGGTAGTGGAAGGCGTGGCCCGCCGCAGGTCGCGCCGCGTCGGTCGTGCCGAGCACCGCGAGGTTGCCCTGGAAGCACGAGTACACGGTGGCGCCGGTGAGCGGATCGCCCTGGCGGAAGGTGTCGTACACGACGCTCGTCCCGCCGATGACCGCCGGGGCGGTCCAGCTGAACGTCTGCTTGTCGGCGCCGAAGCTCAGCGTCACCGAGCTCGGAACCGCCCACACGTTCGCGTTGGCGTCGTTGCAGTCGCAGGCCGCGCCGAAGGCGTCGCCGTCCGCGTTGGCCTGGTCGGCGTTCGCCACGTTCACGCAGTTGTCGGAGTAGTTCGGCACGAAGTCGCCGTCGGAATCCGGCTCGAAGAACACGGTGCCGTCGGTGTTGAGCTGGAAGAACCCGATCAGCTGGCGCTTCTTGAGGCCGGTGAACGGGTTGTTCTCGCCGACGTAGAAGCGGATCTTCTTCGCCGCCGCCGGACGGAGCCCGTTGATGTCGGAGAACACCGTCTCGACGTTGTAGGAGATGTTGCCGCCGAGCCTGCCGGGGTTGTTGACGTCGCCGTTCAGCGTCGCCTGGTACGAGCCCGTCACGTTGCCCGTGAACGCGGCCGCGTTGACGTTGCCCCCCGGCACGACCTTGTTGTTGTAGAGCACGATGCCCTGGCCGTAGACATCGAGCTGCTGCGAGGCGCCGATGAACGAGCTGTTATTGAGGTCGAAGTCGTTGCGCGGGCCGTTGGCCGAGATGATGCCGTCGCGGCTGGCGGGGCGCTCGATGCCGAAGAAGCCGATCCAGATGTTCTTCCCGGTCGCGCCGAGGACCGCGTTGAAGTCGGCGGCGGACACGTCGGGCAGGTTGACCCGGGCGTTCGCGTTCACGAACTTCGTGTACGGGCCGAGGTTCACGACGTATTCCGGGCCGGCCGGCAGGTTGTTGATGCCGTTCGGATCGGTGTACGCCTGCGAGTACGCGACGTAGAACACGTCACCCGTCGCGTACGGGAAGTTGTTGTTCGCGGCAGCCAGCGCGGCCGGCACGGCGCAGAGCACCAGGGCCAGCGCCGCGAGCCACCACCGCCTCGCGGCGGAGCAGGCGGGAGTTCCACTCATGTCGGGTCTCCTCATTCCTGCGCTTACTGCTTGCAGAACGCGTTGTAGGAAGCCTGCGAGGCCGTCGGGAACACCGCGGCGCCGTCGGACGCGCGGCTGACGTAGAGCTGGCTGTTGGCGACCACCGCCGGGTCGGAGACCGCGTCGGTCGCGGTCTGCGCGACGAGTTCCTGGACGGCCGTCTCACGTGTCGAGCCCGGCGCCATGTAGTCCTCGTCGTAGTACAGGCGCTCGAACGACCAGTACGTGTAGTTGCCGCACTGGACCTTGGCCTTGTTGAAGAACTCGTTGTTGTAGCCGAGCGCGTCCCAGCTGTCGGCGGTGTTCTGGCGCGCGCAGTAGTCGTCGAACGGATCGGCCGGAGTGCCCGGGTCGACGATCGTGCAGCGGTCGGTCCCGATCACGCCGAGCGAGATGGCCGAGCTGTACGCGGTCTGGCAGGGCGAGGTCTGGCCGCCGACGACGCCCGCAGCGGACTCGCCGCAGCGCGTGCCGAGATTGCCGCACCACTGGTTGCCGTTGACGTAATTGACCACGTCGCCGGTGCCGTTGCCGAAGACGACGCCCTGGCCCATCGACAGGTTGCCGAGCATGGTGGCGTTGAAATTGCGGCGCGTGCCCGACACGCGGACGCGCGTCACGGCACCGATCGCGCTGGTGTTCGTGGTGGCGACGGCCGGATTGATGAAGCGCCAGTCACAGATGTTGTTGTTGGCGTAGATGCCCTGCAGCTGGTCGCGGGTCAGCGCGAGGTCGACGCGCGGGCAGTCGGCGAGCGGCGTTCCGTTCGCCCCGTTCGGGCAGGCCGAGGAGGGCGCGATGACCTTGCGCGCGGGCAGCTGGTTACGGAGCGCCTTGTTCACGATCATCGTGAACGGGATCACGAACGCCTTGTTCTCGGTGTTCTGGAACAGGGATTCGCGCTGCAGCGCCGGGATCACGGGCTTGCAGAGTGCGTAGCTCACGTCGGAGCCGGCGAGGGTCACGGTGAGCTGGGTGGCGGTCTCGTCGTTCAGGCCGACCAGCGGCACCGTGTTGGTGGCGCCGGCAACGGGGTTGCACACGTTGACGCCCGAAGACTGCTTCTGGTCGAGCGCCTGGACGCCCTCGCACGAGCCCGAGCCCGACGCGATGTACGCGCGGACACAGGTCTTGGGCGCAGGCAGCGGGTTGAGCTGGCGCAGCGCCTGGTAGGTCCGCACCGACGCGCTGCAGGTCGACAGCGGCGCGCCGTAAAGGGTCTGGGCGGCCTGGTTGATCGACGGGTTCACGGCCGTCGCGCCCCAGTACACGATGCTGACCTGTGGGACGCAGTTGTCGGCAGCCTGGGCGGCACACACCGCAACGCCCAGCCCCGCGGCCACCGTCAGGGCAGTACGCACGATTTCTCTCACGTCTCGTTCCTCCTTTGGCGCGGTGAAGTGAACGACGAATCGGGCGTGTGCGTGTGAAGACCAGGTCACGAGGTGGTGACGGTTTCTTCGGTCACACGCGTCACGGACGACCGCGCCGTCACGTCGCGATCTCGTCACGGTTGCGTCACGCGTACGTCACACGCGCTGACTAGGATCCCGCCGCCTCAGGAAAGGGGATCCGATGATCAAGCGCGCGATGTGCGCCGCCTCCGCGGCGGCCGTGATGCTCGTGTGTGGCACGGGCGCCGCCGTATCCGGCGGCATCGACACGACCTACAAGCCCGGCGAGGGCCTCTTCTTCGCGAACGAAGACAACACCTTCCAGCTCAATCTCGGGATGTACGGCCAGTTCTCGCTCGAGAACGCGAAGGTCGACGTCTACCGCCGCAACCTGCAGGACCTTTCGGGCCAGGCGCAGCTCCCGGTCGACAACATCGGGGAGTCGCGCAACACGTTCTACGCGCGGAAGCTGCGCCTGTTCGCGAAGGGCCGGCTGTTCGAGCCGTGGATCACCTACAAGCTCGAGGTCGACGCGCTGTCGAACGACCTGGGCATCCGGCGCGCCGTCGTGGCGTTCGACGCGGTCCAGCAGTCCGCGACGGTGAACATCACGAAGAAGGACCTCACCGAGAACGACTACCGCACGCTGAAGCTGGTCGACTTCTACGTCGACTTCGCGCCGAATCCGTACGCGAAGGTCCGCCTCGGCCAGTTCAAGATTCCCTTCGGCCACGAGGAACTCGTGTCCGACTCGATGCTGGCCATCCCCAACCGCTCGACGGCCTCGGACTTCTTCACGCCGAAACGCGATCGCGGCGCGATGTTCCACGGCGCCGTGCCGTCCGGCACGATCGGCTATGCGCTGGGTGCGTTCAACGGCACCGGGCTCGACCAGGGCAGGAACGCCGACCCGCAGCTGGCCTACGCGGCGCGCATCACGGTCAGCAGCTTCGGCCCGTACCAGGAGACGGAGTCGGTCCTCGACAACCCGCGCTCGTTCAAGGTGCAGGGTGCGTTCGCGTACTACAACTCGCGCAACCACCTCTATCCGGACACGCTGTCGCCGGAGATCTACGACCAGCGCGACACGCGCCAGACCGTCGGCGTCGAAGCGTTCTGGCGCCACGCGACCGTGATCGCCGAGGGTTTCACGCGCAAGCTCGAGATCGACGACAACACCAACCAGGCCAACCGCGACGTGCTGATCAACAACGCCTGCCTCGGCGCCGTCGCGCAGAGCCGCCTGTCGTGCGAGGCGCGCGGCTTCTCGGTGCAGGGCAGCTGGTTCCTCGGCGACGCGCACGAGGTGGCGGCGCGCTACTCGAAGGTCGACAACGACAAGGACACCGACAACGACGAGCGCACCGAGATGACGCTCGCCTACACCCGCTTCTTCCGGCGCCACGCGCTGCGCTGGACCACGAGCATCACGTTCGACAAGATCGGCATCAACGCCGCGGGCGGCTCGGGCTTCGACCTGCAGGTCGGCCGCTGGCCGTCGTCGAATTCGCCGTCGCCGGTGTTCGTGATCCAGAACCCGGGCTTCTTCCCGGGGCTCAAGGACGACAAGAACCGCACGATCGTGACCATGGTGCAGTGGGCGTTCTGAGCGCCCACCGGTCGTTCCGCGCGGCGTAGGGGCGGGGCTTGCCCCGCCCGGGGCCGCCCGGTGATTCGGGCGGGGCAAGCCCCGCCCCTGCGATGTCCTCCTCCACGGCCGCCCTTCGGGGCGGCTTCTTTTTTTCTAAGCGGGGGATTCGCCGATCGCGCGCAGGCGGCGCTGCACCGCGACGCGGTCGAGCGCCTCGAGCGGGAGCTGCACCAGGAGCCGGATCCGGTTCTCGAGCATGTGGTAGATGTGGCCGATGCGGCGCGCCCGCTCCTCGGGCGTGCCGGTCACGGCCGCGGGGTCGGGGACGCCCCAGTGCGCCGTGTGCGGCTGACCGGGCCACACCGGGCACTCCTCGTTCGCCGCGTTGTCGCAGACCGTGAAGACGAAGTCCATCTCCGGCGCCCCGGGCGCCGCGAACTCCGACCACGACTTCGAGCGCAGCCCGGACACGTCGTGCCCGAGGCGCGTCAGCAGCGCGACCGTCTCCTCGTGCAGCGCACCCTTCGGCCGGCTGCCCGCGCTGAAGGCACGGAATCGCACCGCGCCCAGCTTCGCGAGGATGCACTCGGCCATCACGCTGCGCGCCGAGTTGCCGGTGCAGAGGAACAGGACGTTGTAGGTCTTCACGCCGCGGCCTCCACCACGAACCAGCGCCGGCCCAGCCGCAGCGCGACGTTGACCAGCCCGATCAGCACCGGCACCTCGACGAGCGGCCCGATCACCGCCGCGAAGGCGGCGCCGTGGTGCAGGCCGAACGTCGCGATGGCCACCGCGATCGCGAGCTCGAAGTTGTTCGACGCGGCCGTGAAGGACAGCGTCGCCGTCTGCCCGTACGTGGCGCCGAAGCGCCGGCTCAGGACGAACGAGACGAGGAACATGACGACGAAGTAGACCAGGAGCGGGATCGCGATCCGCACCACGTCGAGCGGCAGCCGGACGATGACCTCGCCCTTGATCGAGAACATGACCACGATCGTGAACAGCAGCGCCACCAGCGTCAGGGGCGCGATGCGCGGCACGAACCGCGCGTGGTACCACTCCTTCCCGCGCGCCTTCACGAGCACGAGGCGCGTCAGCATTCCCGCGAGGAACGGGACGCCGAGGTAGACGAACACCGAGCGTGCGATCTCGCCGATCGTGATCGAGACGGCGGCGCCGGCGAGCCCGAACCACGTCGGCAGCACGGTGATGAAGACGTAGGCGTACACGGAGAAGAAGAGCACCTGGAAGATCGAGTTGAACGCGACGAGCCCCGCGCAGTACTCGGCGTCGCCGCGCGCAAGGTCGTTCCACACGATGACCATCGCGATGCAGCGCGCGAGCCCGATCAGGATCAGCCCGACCATGTACTCGGGCCTGTCGCGCAGGAACACGATCGCGAGCAGGAACATCAGGACCGGCCCGATGACCCAGTTCTGGACCAGCGACAGCGCGAGCACCTTGCCGTTGCGGAAGACCTCGCCCAGCTCCTCGTAGCGGACCTTGGCGAGCGGCGGGTACATCATCAGGATCAGCCCCGCCGCGATGGGGATCGACGTGGTGCCCACGCTCGCGCGCTCGATGGCGGCGACCAGCGCCGGGAACGCGTACCCGGCGGCGATGCCCGCGCCCATCGCGAGGAAGATCCAGAGCGTCAGCCAGCGGTCGAGGAACGACAGCCGCCGGAGGACCGATCCCGCGGGCGCGCTCACCGGCAACCCCTCGGCCGCGCTCATCGGCGCGCCGCCTTGCGCGGGAGCTTGCGCTCGACGGCGCACGGGTCGGCCTCCTTCGTGCGTTGCCATGCCGCGAGCCGCGTGGCGATGGCGTCCGTGGCATCCCCGTCGACGAGCTTCGGCAGTGCCCGGAGGAGCGTGCGCTGGCGCTCTCCCGGGCGCTCTTCGATGCGGTAGTGCACCCACGGCCCCACGCGCCGGTCCTGCACGAGCCCCGCGCGGCGCAGCACCTGCAGGTGACGCGAGGCGCGGGACTGCGTCACGCCCAGGACCTCCTGGATGTCGCAGACGCACATCTCGCCGTGGCGCTGGAGCAGGGCCAGCATCCCGAGCCGGGACGGGTCGGAGAGGGCGGTGAACAGGTCGGCCAGGTCGCGCACGCGGCGTTCTCCTCGGGTCGGATTATATGCGGACATGCGCATGTGCGCAGCACTTCGCGCGACCGCCGGCCCCGCGGCGCCGGGACGCGGTAGCATCGCCGCATGACCTTCGCCGGAGCCCGCCGCGCGCGCCGTCTCGAACCCGTCTTCGACTACGCGCAGATCGTCGCCGGGTCGCTCATCGTGGCCCTCGGCACCAACCTGTTCTTCGTCCCGAACAAGGTCGTGTCGGGAGGCGTGACGGGCGTCGCGATCATCGCCCACTACGTCCTCGGCACCCCGGTCGGCATGGGCACGCTGGTGCTCAACGTGCCGCTGCTCGCGCTGGGGTGGCGCTACGGCGGCGGCGTGCGGTTCTTCGTCCGGACGCTCGTCGCCGTCGTCGTGATGTCGGCCGCGATCGACCTCACCGCGCCGTACCTCACGGCGCCCACGTCCGACCGGCTGCTCGTGATCGGCTACGGTGGGCTGCTCGACGGGCTGGGGCTCGGCCTCGTGTTCCGCGGCCGCGGGACGACCGGCGGGACCGACGTGCTCGCCGTCCTGGCCCAACGCTGGTTCGGCGTCCCGATGGGCCAGTCCCTCCTCGCGATGAACGTCCTGATCTTCGGGCTCGCCGCGTTCGCGTTCAGCCTCGAGGCCGTGATGATCGCGCTCGCGCTGGCCTTCGTCTCGGCGCGCGTCGTGGACGTCGCGGCCGAGGGCTTCTCGACCGCGCGCGCCGCGATGATCATCACGCGGGAGGCCGACGCCGTGCGGCAGGCCGTCCTCGAGCGGCTGGGCCGCGGGGTCACGGTGCTGCACGGCACCGGCGGCTACACGGGCCAGGACCGCCCCGTGCTGTACATCGTGCTGCGCCCGGGCGAGGTCGCGCAGCTGAAGCGCATCCTCGCCGACGTGGACCGCCGCGCGTTCGTCGCGATCGCGCCGGCCAAGGAAGTGTTGGGTGAGGGGTTCGCCGCGCACCGGCGGGAGTGAGCGGGGCGGCGCACCGGCGCGCGTGACGGGACGACGGGGGGCCCGGAAAAAGTAACGGGCGAGGGCTTCGCGGCCCTGCGGCCGGAAGGTCCCCCGCCCTACGTGACCGCCGGTTTTGAGGCAGTCGTTTTGAGCCGCGGTCCGGCGGGTCGGCCCCACCCGGACCTCATGCCGGCACTACTTGTGGGACGGATTCGCCCCGACCTTCATGATCGCGTTGTCGATCGCGTGATCGAGCGCGCTCATGATGTCCGTCGGCGGTCCCTGGTCCTCGAGCCGCCGCGCGAAGCTCGACGTGCTGTGGTAGTACAGCGCGGGCACGCGGTTCAGCGCGAGGCAGTACATGTCTTCGACGCACTGGGGGCAGTGGCACACCTCGGGGATGGCCTCCAGCTTGCGTTCGAGCATGCGGCACGCGAGGACCTCGACGGCGTTCCTGATCCGGTCGAGCGGGTAACCCCCGATGCGGCGCATCTCACCCAGCGAGGAATGGTTCTGCGGAGGATCCATCTCTTCTCTGTGACGGTAGTTCTCGATCAAGGCGCCTCCAGCACGGGCATGCAACCCCCGGGAACAAACCTTGTTCCTGTCCGGAGTCCGGTCAAGTCGTATCGCGGCGGTTCGGGAGACCCGCGCGGGTCCGGCCCCGGTCCCCCCGGGAGCCTCGATTCCCCGGGCCGGCGGGTTTTCGGGCATTCTTGGCGGGTGCCGGACAACCCGAAACCCCAGAGGCCGGTCAAGACCCGGGTCCCGCGGGACCCGCTGCAGGTCAACCTGCGGTGGGTCGTGTTCCTCATCCTCCTGATCGTGATCGTCCCGCTGACGCTCCTGACCGGCTTCGGGATCTTCGCCCTGCTCCGCTACCGCGAGTCCGCCGGCCTCCTGATGGGCATCCTGGTCACCAGCTTCTCCGCCTCGGTGATCGCGGGCGCGGTCCTGCTGATGGTCCTCGCGGGGCGCGGCGCGCGGCTCGCGCGGGTCCAGGAGACGTTCCTGTCCCGCATGGGCCACGAGCTCCTCACGCCGCTCGCGGGGATCCGGCTGCACACGCAGATCCTCACCGGGCTCAACCTCACCGGCGAGGCGCGCGAGTCGCTGGACGCGATCCTGCACGAGACCGACCGGCTCAAGGAGCTGGTCGAGCGCATCGTCAGCTGGCGCAAGTTCCGCTCGACGCGCCACCTCTACAAGGAGGGCACGACGACGCTCGACTGGGTCGTCGACCAGGCGATGCGCCGCGCGCCGCGCGGCTCGAACGTGAAGGTGCGCGTGGTCGCGCCGGGGCACGCGGTGCGCGGCGACGCGGAGGCGCTCGCCGAGGCGCTCGGCAACCTCGTGCAGAACGCGCTCAAGTACGCCGGTCAGGACGGGCCGGTCGAGGTCGTGGCGCGGCCGGTCGAGCGGATGGTCGTGTTCTCGGTCGCGGACCGCGGGCCCGGCATCCCGCCCGAGTCCGAGAAGTCGATCTTCGAGCCGTTCGCGCGCATCGCGAACCCCGACCGCCCCGACCCGGGCGGCTCGGGGCTCGGCCTCACGATCGCGCGCCAGATCGTGCGTGCGCACGGCGGCAAGCTCGCGATCTTCCGCCGCCGTGGGCCGGGCGTCGCGTTCGTGATCGTGCTGCCGGGGGGCGGTTCGTGAGAGGGTCACGCTCGTGACCGGCGGCGGCGCGCACGTCCTCGTCGTCGAGGACGACGAGAGCCTGCGCAACGGGCTGGTCCGCGTGCTCGAACGCGCGGGCTACACCGTGTCGGCCGCGGTGCGCGGGCAGGACGCGCTCAAGGTGATCCGCGAGACGCCGCCCGACCTCGTCATCCTCGACCTGATGCTGCCCGGGCTCGACGGCACGTTCGTGCTCAAGAAGGCGCGCCAGGAAGGCTTCGCGGCGCCGGTGATCATCCTCTCGGCGCGCTCGTCGGTCGAGGACAAGATCGCGGGCCTGCACATCGGCGCCGACGACTACGTCACCAAGCCGTTCGACCTCGACGAGCTGCTCGCGCGCATCTCGGTACGCCTGCGCCGCACGATGCCTGTCGGCGAGTACCGCTTCGGCGACGTCACCGTCGACCGCACCGCGCGCCACGTGCGCCGCGGCGGCGAGACGGTCCACCTCACGCCCAAGGAATTCGACCTGCTCGAGTTCTTCATCGCGCACGCCGGCATCGCGCTCGGCCGCGGGCGCATCCTCGAGGAGGTGTGGGGCACCGAGTACCAGGGCACGCGCCGCACCGTCGACAACTTCGTGCGCGCGCTGCGCACCAAGCTCGAGGTCGACCCCGAGCAGCCGCGGCACTTCGTCACGGTGTGGGCGCGCGGGTACCGCTTCGAGGCGTAAGACCCACCGGGTTCGTTCGTCAGCGGCGCTTGCTGCGCGCCTCGTCCACGGTGGCCGCGATCTCGAACAGGCGGTCCACCTGGGTCATCTGCAGGGTCGAGCGCACGCGCTCGGTGACGGACGCGAGCACGAGCTGCGTTCCGGCCTTCTGCGCCGAGATGACCGCACCGATGAGCGAGCCGAGCGCGGCCGAGTCGATGAACGGCACCGCGCCCATGTCGACGACCGTGAGCGCCGCGTTGTCCTCCCGCACGACACGCTGGAACTCGAACACGCTGTACATCGTGAACGGGCCCCAGAGGCTCATCACGCGGCAGTCCGGGGACGCTTCGACGGTCATGGCGAATTCGGGCTTTTCCATTGCGGGTTTCTAGCAACGCGGGCGTTTCCCCCGCCACGGCCCCATGTGACAAGTCTGTGACAGATCACGCAACCGGGCGGGAGCAGCGTATTGCCGGTGGGCTGCGAACGGCGTTGCGCACGCGACTTCGCACTGCGCTGCGGACGGCGCCGCGCGCGCTGCTGCGGACCGCGCGGGCCACGCCGCAGCGCGACGGAGGCCGGCCCTGTTCTGGACCCTTCCGCTGCTCGCGGGCCTGATCCTCGGCGGCCCCGCGCCCGCCGTCGCGCGGGCGTGTCCGCCGCATCTGTTCGTGATCGAGCGCAGCAAGAACGCGAACGTGGTCGTCTACGACGCGCGGCGGACCGCCGCGGGCGAGTTCGCGGCCGGCGAGCCCGTGGATGCGTACTGGCTGATGAACGCCGAGCGCGGACAGCGCGAGGAGCTGAACTTCCTCGAGCGCCGGCTCGCCTACGGTCTCGACGTGTCGCCCGGCCCCGCACCGGACACCTTCGTCGTGCGGCCACGGGCCGTGCGGTCGCGGCGGCTGGTGCTGGGTGCGGTGCAAGGTTGCGTGATCGCGACGACGACCATCGCGGGACGCGAGGCCGTGCTCGAGCGCGTGTTCGTGGAGACCGCGCTCGCGGGGACGCGCGTCCTGTCCGTGACGCTCTTCGGGAGCGACCGCGCGACGGGTGCGCCGCTCGAGGAACGGATCGGCCCGGGCCGCTGACCGGACGCGTTGTCACAGTGCTTTCGCTCCGTCGACGCCGCGTTGTCGCGCGGCGGGCGCACCTTCCCCCGCATGGACGTTCTCACCCTGGGACCGCTCTCCTCCCCTGCCGCGCTGTTCGTCGCCCTCCTCCTCGGCGCGGCAGGGCTTCCGTTCCCCGAAGAAGCGGTCCTCGCGCTGGCCGGCGTGATGCTGGCGCGCGATCCCGGCGGCGCAGGCCCCGTGCTGCTCGCGATCGTGGCCGGCCTGTTCATCACCGACAACACGCTGTACGCGCTGGGCCGCGTGGCGGGACGCCGTCTGCCGCGGGTGCCGCTGCTCGGACGCGTGATCACCGCCGCACGACTCGAACACCTCGGCCGCCGCTTCGACGAAGACGGCCCGCCGTTCCTCGTCGCCGGGCGCCAGGTCCTCGGCGTGCGCACGTGCCTGTTCGTCGCGGCGGGCGCGACCGGGATGTCGTGGCCGCGCTTCGCGTTGACCGACGCCTGCGGCGCACTGCTGTCGATCGCGTGCTGGGCGAGCGTCGGCTTCGTGGGCGGCCAGGTGCGGCCCGTCTACGCGGCGGCGCTCGGCCTCACCTTCGCGGCGCTCGCGCTGGGCGCTTCGTCGGCGTGGAAGCGGCGCACCGCGATCGCCTCGGTGTAGACGACCGCTTCTTCGGCTCACGGACACGGCACCCCGGTGCGCGGCCGGCCGTCGGAACTCCTGCCGAGGTCCTCGGGCCGGTGCTGCAACGTGACGCATTCGTTCTTGCCGGCGACCTGGTAGTTGTAGAGGCCGCCCGGTGGCGGGAGTTGGGAGTCGGTCGTCGTCGCCGCCGTCAGCGAGCCGCGCAGGCACGGGAACACCGTAGAGGCGCTCAAGGGCGCCGGCTGACGCATGACGTCGAACAGCATGACCTCGATGGAACCCGGGTCGACCGGGCTGCCCCACGTCAGGGTCGTCTTGTTCGTGAACTTGAGGTTCGGGATCTCCGACGGCTCGTTCCACTCGTCGGCGGCCTGGTCGTTGCAGTCGCAGGCCGCGCCGTATCCGTCGAGATCGGCGTCGATCTGGTCGAGGTTCGGCGTGAACTCGCAGTTGTCGATCTCGGTCGGGATGAAGTCGCCGTCCGGATCGGGTTCGTAGAACACGGTGCCGTCGAGGTTGATCTGGAAATACCCGAGGAGGCGACGGACGTAGAGGCCCGTGGCCGGGTCGCGCTGCGCCACGAAGAACTGGACCTTCAGCGGTGCCGCGGGCTTCACCCCGCCGAGGTCCGAGTAGCGCGCCTCGACGTTGTAGGCGAGCGTTCCCGCGAGGCGGCCGGGATTCGCCGGATCGGGATCGAGCGTCGCCTGGTACGAACCAGTCACCGCGCCCGTGAAGGCGGCCGCGTTCGTCGTGTTCGACGGCACGGGCTTGTCGTTGGTCTGAACGATTCGCGTGCCGAACGCGTCGATCTTCGTCACGGCGTCCTTCACGTTGCTGCCCGCGAGCGCTGCATCGGTCGCGGGCCCGTTCGCCGTCCCGATGCCGTCCTGGGTGACCGGGCGCTCGACCGCGAACAGCGCGATCCAGGCGTTCTTCGGGCTCGACCCGAGCACGCCGGTGAAATCGGACGCCTTCACGGCGGGGAAGTCGACGCGGTCCTTCGCGGCCTCGAGCGTCGCGACGCTGCCCAGGTTGACGACGTATTCCGCTCCCGGGGGCAGCGTCGGTGACGCCGCGTGCTGCTGCGCGTACGCGACGTAGAGCACGTCTCCCGCGGCGTACGGGAAGTGCGTGTTGGACGCGGCGTGAGACGAGCGCGAGAAACTCGTCAGCAGCAGCAGAAGCGCGATGATCCGTCCCATTCGTGCGTCACGCGTCATGTGCGGCTCTCCCCTGAAATAGGTATGCCGGGGTATACGCGCGCGACGCGACGCGGCGAGTGCAACCGCGTGACGAGTCGGTGACGCCACTCGTCGCACACCTGTCACGCACGCGCACATCGCCGGTCACATTCCCGACGTTTCGTAAGGCTGCCTCGGCCTCCACCTCGGAGGCCGGTCTACCGACGAGGGAACGTCGATGCACGAACGCACAATGCGATGGGTCGAGTGCGGGCTGATGTTGCTCGCGGCAAGCATCGCGTTCACGTGGGCGGACAACGCGGCCGACGCGGACGGATCGGACGGCCCGGACGACGAGAACGCCCGGAGCACGCTCGTCGAACAGGTCAACGTCACGGCCTCGCGCTACCCCAAGAAGACGGAGAAGACGACGGAGAGCGTGTCGGCGGTCACTTCCTCCGACATCGCGGCGATGGCGCCCTTCTCGCGCAATCTCGCCGCGCTCCTGACGCTCGTGCCGGGCGTGCAGACCGGGCTGGGCACCAGCCCGCTCGAAGCGGGCATCGCCGTCCGCGGCCTCGGGGACGACCGCTCGCCGGTGCTCGTCGACGGCGAGCCGCAGAACGTCGCGCAGGGCGAGATCCGCGAGGACCTGTTCTCGGTCGACCCGTTCGACATCGAGACGATCGAAGTGCTGCGCGGATCGGCGTCCGGCACGTACGGATCCGCCGCGACCGGCGGCCTGGTCAACGTGATCACGCGCGAACCGCGCGCCGATTCGCCGCTGCGGGTCGACGCGCGCACGGGCGGCTCGAGCTTCGGCGGAGGCGACGTGCGCGCGCGCGTGAGCGCGGGCACCGACCGTCTCGCGGGATCCGTCTCCGTGGGCGCGCACCGCGAGTCCGACTACACCTCCGGCCGCGGGGAGACCGTGCCCAACGGGCAGCACGCCCGGGACGCACGCGTCACGCTGCGCCTCTTCGCGGGACCGAACGACGAGGTCTCGTTGCGCTACGGCGGCTACCGCTACCGCTCCGACCTGCTCGCGATCAGCGAGGTCCCCGAAACGTTCCTCCAGTTGCCGCGGGTCGCGAAGGACCGCGCGTCTCTCACGTGGGAGCGGCGCGCGATGTTCGGCGGCACCACCACCGGCGCCTTGCGCCTGTACGGGGGACGCCTCGACCAGCGCTTCGTCCAGGAGGCGTGGAACGACTCGCACACGATCGAAGTGTTCCGCAACGAGAGCGCGATCGGCGTGACGTCCGCGGGCGCCGGCCTGCAGTTCTCGACGGCGCTCGGCCGCGCGATGCTGACGTGGGGCGCGGAGTACGCGCGGGAACGCGGAACCAACGACGTCGTCACCTCGTCGCTGCGCTACACGGAGACGGCCGACGCGATCGTGCCGGACGCTCGCCAGACGTCGCTGTCCGCCTACGTGGGACTCGACCTGCCGCTGTCGGCGCGGCTCTCGATCAGCGCCGGCGGCCGCTACGACCGCTTCGAGACGGTCGCCGACCCGGTCGCCCCGACCGTGTTCGACGCCGACGGCTTCGAGGGACGCGACCTCCGCGAGGGCGACTTCTCCCCCAAGCTCGGGATCGTCTACGCGATCTCGCCGGCGTGGTCGCTGCGCGCGAACTATGCCAAGGGCTTCCGCGTGCCGACGGTGAAGGAGCGCTTCTTCCAGGGCCTCGCGGGTCCGCTCAACGCGGAACTCGAGGACATCATGATCGGCGGCATCGAGGGCCCGACGTCGATCATCCTGCGCGGCAACCCGGACCTGACCCCGGAGCGCTCCTACACCTACGAGCTCGGGTCCCGACACGCGGTCGGCGACGGCATGGTCGACGTCACCGTGTACCGGATGAAGGCCACGGGGCTGCTCACGGCCGTGCGCGTCGGCCAGACGCCGAAGCCCGGGTTCGTCAACCAAATCTTCCAGTTCTTCAACCGCAGCGAGGCCGACATCCGGGGCGTGGAGTTGCAGGCCTCGCTGCGCCTGCTGCCGCGCGTCTCGTTGCACGCGGCCGGAACGTGGACGCGCGCGATCGAGGAAACGACCGGCGAGCGCCTGCCGAGCATCTCGCCGGCATTCGGCACGCTGCAGCTGCGCTACGCCGTGCCGCACGGCGCGTCGCTGATCGCGCAGGTGCGCGCGACCCGCGGACGCGAGCGCCTCGCCGGCTTCACCACGGTCGATCTCGGGGCGCGCGTGCCGATCGCACCCTACGCGGCGCTCACGGCCGGTGTCACCAACGTGAGCGACGTCGCGTACCGCGAAGCCCAGCTCGACTTCTACGCGCCGGGACGGCGCTTCGTGCTCGGACTCGAACTGAACCTCTCGATGTGAACTTGAACGGCGCGTTGCGCGCCGAAGGAGCCGCCGAAATGAAGATCGTGCTGCTTGCCGCCGCCCTGCTCGGGACGGCCGTCGCCGCGCCCGCCGCGCACGCAGAGGTCGAACCCGCGACCGTCTTCGCCGAGGTGGAGACGCCGAGCCTCGCCAACAACACGGCCGGCGGCTTCGCCTACGCCGGTTACGCCGTGGCGTGGCTCCACCCGTCCGACCCCGGCCGCTCGACCTTCGTCGCGACGATCCGCAACGGGATCGCCGTGTACGACCTCGCCGGCAACGAACTGCAGCAGATCGCGGGTCCGCCCTCGCCGGGTCCCGGAATCCCGGCGGCACGCTACAACGCCCTCGACGTGCAGTACGGCTTCAAGCTCGGGGGCAAGCGGGTCGACCTCGCGGTGGTCGCGGACCGCGGTTTCGACAAGCTGCGCATCTTCTCGATCGACCCCGAGACCCGCCTGCTCACCGACGTCGCGGACCCGGCGAACCCGACCGTGTTCGTGCCCCCGAGCCAGGTGCCGCGCCAGCAGACCGCGATCGGCGTCGCGCTCTACCGCGACCAGGCGGCCGACCGGCTGTACGCGTTCGTGAGCCAGCGCCGCACGGCCGTGATCAAGCAGATCGAACTCCTCGACAACGGCGCCGGGGGCGTCACGTGGGCGCCCGTGCGCTCGATCCCCCTGCCGACCGTGTTCGAGACCCCGAACGGCCCCTGGACCGCCGGTGACCCGCAGGTCGAGGGCATGGTCGTCGACCAGCAGCGCGGCGTGCTCTACGCGAACTCCGAGTCGGTCGGGCTGTGGCGCATGTCGGCGCGGCCCGACGCGGGCGACCGGCCGGTGCTCGTCGAAAAGGTCGCCGGATTCGGCGGCCCCGGCAGCGGGCTCGGCGGGGAGCTGATGGACGGCGACGTGCTCGGCGCCACGATCTACTACGGCCCCGGCGAGAGCGGCTACCTGATCATCTCGAGCGAAGAAGAGAGCGCCTGCTACGTGTTCGACCGCGCCGGCGACAACGCGTTCCTCGGCAACGCCTTCGTCCTCGGCGACGGTCCGTCGATCGACGGTACGACGAGCTCGCACGGCATCCACGTGACGACCACCGGGCTGGGACCACGGTTTCCGAAGGGCGCGTTCATCGCGCAGGATTCCTACAACACGCCGGAAATCGACAACCCCAACGCCAGCACGAACTACAAGATCATCGGCTGGGACCGCATCGCGGACGCGTTCGAGCCGCCGCTCCTGGTCGACACCACCTCCTACGACCCGCGCAATCCCGCCGGCTACGTCTGTGCGGGACGCCGCGCGACCGCCTGGCCCGTCACCGGGCACACCGGTCCGATCCTCGGCACCGACGGCGACGACGTGATCGTGGGCGGCCCCGGCGACGACGTGATCCTCGCGGGCGCCGGCAACGACCTCGTCTGCGGGGGCGGCGGGCACGACGTGATCGACGGCGGCGCGGGGCGCGACGTGTGCCAGGGTGACGTCACGAAGAACTGTGAAGTGACGGTGCACGCGCGCTGACCCCGCGGCGATGAGCGATCACGGCGCCCGGCTCCGGATCCTCGTCGTCGAGGACAACCCGGCCACGCGCAGGGCCCTGCACCTGGGCCTGCGCGAGGCCGGGTTCGACGTGTATTCCGCGGACACCGTGGAGGACGCGCGACGCCTCGTCGGCCGCGAACAGTACGACGTGTGCGTCTTCGACTGGATGCTGCCCGACGGGACCGGGTTCGAGGTCCAGGAGCGCCTGCGCGAGGCGGGCAGCACCGCGCCGGTCCTCATGCTGACCGCGCGCGACGCCGTGGGCGATCGCGTCGAAGGCCTGACGCGCGGCGCGGACGACTACCTCGTCAAGCCGTTCGCATTCCCCGAACTGGTCGCGCGCGTCCGCGCGCTGGCCCGCCGCGTCCCGCGTTCCGGCGATGGCGACGCGCGCGTGGGTCCCTTGCTGCTCGAAGCACGGGCCGCCGATGCCGTGTTCGCGGGCACACGTCTCGGCCTGACCCCGCGCGAATTCCGCCTGCTCCGCATCCTCTGCCGCGAGCCCGGCGCGACCGTGTCCCGCGACGCGCTCGTGCGCGACGTGCTGCAGGCCCAGCAGCGCGGCGCGATGCGGGACAACCTGCTCGACGTTCACATGTCGCGGCTGCGCCGCAAGCTCGACGGGGTGCGGCCGCAGATCGAGATCCGCACGATCCGCGGTCTCGGATTCCGGCTCGAGGTGACCGAGTGACGAGACCCCTCCGGCGACTCTCGCTGCGCGCCCGCCTGGCCCTCGCCCACGCGGCCGCGGCCGCGGCGGTGCTCTCGGTCGCGGGCGTGTCCGCGGCGCTGTGGCTGCAGTCCCGGCTCACCGCGCAGGTCGACCGCGACCTCGCGACCGACCTGGCGACGGTGCAGCAGGTCGTCGGGCTCGACGACGACGGCGATGTCGTCGCGAACGCGGACGGCGACGCGGGCCCGCAGGGCGATTCCACGCGGCTGTTCGTCGTCCGCGACCCGGAAGGCCGCGTGCGCCTCGCCAGCAGCCCCCGCGCGGCCACCCTCCTCGCCCACGCGGACCCGGTCCCGAGCTCGGACGCACACGCGGTCACGCTGGAGTCCCGGCGCCTGCGCATCGTGTCGACGCAGATCGGCACGGGTCCGCGGACGCTCGCGCTGATCGCGGCGCGCGACCTCGCGCTGGTCGACTCGACCATGGCCGAGGTGCGGCGGCTGCTGTTGCTCGGGGTGCCGCTCGCGACGCTGATCACGCTCGCGGGCAGCTACTTCGGGGCGCGCGCGGTGCTCTCGGTCGTCGACGCGATGACCTCCGAGGCCCGGCGCATCGCAACCGACCGGCTCGACCGGCGCCTTCCGGTCGTGAACCCGCGCGACGAACTGGGTCGGCTCGCACTGACACTGAACGAGGCGCTCGGCCGGATCGAGCGCAGCGTGGAGTCCGCCCGGCGCTTCACGGCCGACGCCGCCCACGAACTCCGCACGCCCGTGGCCGCCGTACGCGCGCTGGGCGAGGTGGCGCTCGGCGGCGAGCGCGACGCCGCGACCTATCGCGCCACGATCGAGGACATGCTCGACGAGCTCCGCCGGCTCGCGGACCTCGTGGACCGGCTGCTCATGCTCGCGCGCGCCGACGCGGAACAGCTCCCCGTCGAGCGCCTCCCCGTCGCCCTCGACCAGGTCGCGCGCCACGTCGTCGAGCTGTTCCGGCCGCTCGCCGACGAGCGCGGCATCGCGATGCGATCCGCGGTCGAGGCCGGCTGCACGCTCGACGGCGACGGCACGCTCCTCGAGTCGGCGCTTTCGAACCTCGTCGACAACGCGCTGAACGCGACCGGCCGCGGCGGAACCGTCTTCGTCGCGGTGTCGCGCGTCGACGGCGGACTCGAGGTCGCCGTGCTCGACAGCGGCCGCGGCATCGCGCCCGACCAGCTGCCGCACGTCTTCGAGCGTTTCTTCCGCGGCTCCGACCGGCGCGCGTGCGGCGGGGCGGGACTCGGTCTCGCGCTGACGCGGTGGATCGCCGAGGTCCACGGCGGCTCGATCCGCTGCTCGAGCGTGGTGGGGCGCGGGACGTGCTTCGCGCTGCGGTTCGAGTGACGTCCGGCGACACGCCGTGACGCTGCGCTGACGAATCGTCGGGACCGGAGCGACGGTGCGGGGGCGCCAATACCCCCGCACCGCCCATGGACTATTTCACCGCCGGCCGGGGCAGGCCTTCCGTCACGGCGATCGCGTGGCGGATGTCGTCCGCGTCGGGCGTCTTGAAGTCGACGTCCTTCGTGGCTTCCGCCCACGCCTGGGCCTTCGCGGTGTCGCCGTCGTACGGGATCGGCGTGAAGTCGTACGGCGTGAAGTCGGGCTTGTCGGTGAACATCTCCGACAGGTCCGCGCCCGTGGCGTCGTAGAGGTTGAGCGCGGGCAGTCCGAGAAACACCTCGGCCGCCTTGAAGACGCTCGACAGGCTCGTGTGCTTGTGGCTGACGATGCCGTGGCGGATCCACGGGCCGATCGCGAGAAACACCGAGCGGTGCCCGTCGACGTGGTCGAACCCGCTCTGGGTGTCGTCCTCGACGACGAAGATGACCGTGTCCTTCCAGCAGGGGCTGTGCGAGAGGAGCTCGACGGTGTAGCCGAGCGCGGCGTCGTTGTCCTGCACGAAGCGCTTGAAGCTCCACGGCGGGCCGTCCGGGTTGATGTCGTACGCGCCGCCGCCGTGATCGTTCGGGTAGAACAGGTCGACGTAGTTCGGCAGCTTGCACTCGCCCGTCTCGCGGTCGACGTACTTGCTCTCGAAAACCTGGCGGAAGCGACCGAAGCGGCTGAAACGCGCCGGGTTCCCGGGCAGCGGCGCGTCGGGAATCGAGGTGTTGTATTCGGGATAGAGGTGATCGCTGTTGTCGTAGATCGCCTTCTCCATCGGGATGTTCACGTGCTGACGGATGCCGGTGGGCGCCGTGCCGCCATCCTCGTCGACGATCGCGAACTCGTAGCCGTTGCCGAAGTTGACGAACGACCTGCCGTTGCGGACCACGTGCAGCGCCATTCCGCCGTGCAGGTCGAGGTCGTTCGGATCGGGCGAACCGTCCGCGTCCGTGAAGCCGAGCCGGCCGGGGTACGGCCCGATCACGTTGGGATCGTCGCCCGCGTCGCGGCGGCGGCCGCCGTAGGACGCCGGCCAGTGCGTCTCCTCGAACTCCATCGTGTAGGTGTTGGCCAGCCAGCGGTGGCCGTCGGACGACACCGACGGCTCGAGGTAGAAGTTGTCGCTGAAGCCGAAGCGCAACGCGAGCTCGTGGTGGTTGGGCGTCGTGTCGTAGCCGAGCGAGTAGCGCGGTTCGCCGTTGACGGGCGCGCCGGAGCGCGTCGCGAGGATGTCACCCAGCACGAGGTCGTGCGTCAGGTTCTCCTTGTTGATGAACACGACGTGCTTGATCGCGCCCTTGAGCTTCGCGAGCTCGAACGCGGCCGGCGCTCCCGCCGGCGCCGAGCGGACGATGCCGTTGTTCTTGAACACGCGGAGGGTCCACGCGGAGAGCGTCGCCGCGTCCGGCACCGGGACGATGCTGACGGAGCCGATCGTCGCCGAGCGGGGCGAGCCGTTGTTGTCCGGCGGTACGTCGTTGTTGGGCCCGGCACCGCGGCCGCGCGCATTCGACACGTAGAGCTTCGAGCCGTCGGCCGAGACGCGCACGGCGGCCGGCCACCAGCCGGTCGGGATGTGACCGATCACCTTGCCGCCCTTGCCCTCGAGGGCGATCACCGCGACGGCGTTCAGCCCGGCCTCGGCGACGTAGAGGCGCTTCGCGTCCGGCGACAGCGCGAGGCCGACCGGCTGGACGCCCTTGATGTAGCGGTCGTCGCCGGGGAGGACGGTGAGGCGGATGCGGCCGACCTCGGCGAAGGTCGCCGGATCGAGCACCGACACGGAGTCGTTGCTGCCGTTCGACACGTAGACCGCGGCCGGACCGATCGCGACGGCGTTCGGGTGGCTTCCCACGTACGCGGGCAGGCCGTCCTCGACCTCGCCGACCTGCAGGCCGGTCTTGGCGCGCGCCCTGACGACCGGCTGCAGCGGATCGGTCACGTCGATCGCGTACACGGACGATGCTTCCGGCGCCTTGGGGTCGCCGGCCGCCGGAATCGTGTAGGTGATGTCGCCCGGGATGTAGCCGCAGCGGATTCCGCCCGCAACCTGCATGGTGTCGGGCAGGTTGTCGGGATCCACCTTGCTGATCGTGATCGTCTTGTCCTGCAGCACGTCGTCGGGGTAGGTCGTGCCCGGGAAGCAGAGCGGGTAGTCGGCATTCGAGTCGCCGGTCGGGTTCGCGGGACGCAGGTGCGTCCACTGGAACTGGCCCACGTGCGTCACGTACAGCGTGCGCGCGTCCGCGGAGAGCGCGACGCCGAACGGGTAGTGGCCGAGCCGCAGGCGCGCGACGACCGCGTCGAAGTTGTCGGGCTCGACGATCTTTCCGGCCGCGTCGACGCCCGTCGCGACCTTGGCCAGGTCGATGACGTGCAGCTGGAAGGCGCCCTGGTCGATGACGTACAGCCAGCGGCCGTCCGGCGAGGCGGCCAGCTGGCCCGGGAAGGTCCCCTTGAAGCGCTGGCGCGGCGTCGCGTTCGGGGCGAGCGGGCGGTCGAGCGGATGCGTCGCGCCGTTGAGGTTGATCGAGCCGACGATCTTCGCGGTCGCGACGTCGCCGACCCAGATGTTGCCGTTCTCGCCGCCGCTCGCGAAGAAGCGCGAGGAGTCGGCCGAGAACGCGACGCCGAGGAACGTCGCGTCGACGTTGATCCGCGTCGCGGCGGGCGTCGACGACGACACGTCGACCAGCGTCACCGAGAACGGGCGAATGCCGCTGTTCACGGTCGCGAGCGTGCGGCCGTTCGGCGCGAGCGCGAGGCCGAAGGGCTTCGGCGCGCCGACCGCCACCTCGGTCCCGACGGGCGTGATCACGCGGCCATTGTTGATGACGGCGCCGCTCATGCCGTCGATCGTGGTGTTGCGGGTGGACGGCCGGTTGCCGGCCGGCACTTCGTATCGCAGCGACGTCGGGACGCCGGGCGCCGGCACGTCCGCCGGGCCCGCTCCGAACGTCAACCCGGCGGCCGCGCCGAGCAGAATCGTTCCGATCCATGAACGAGACATGGTCACCTCCGGCACGAGTCATACGTGGGCGCTGCCGCCGGCGCGCTCGCGCCGGGCCCGGCGGCGGCGCCCGTCACGGGATCGCGACACGCCGTTCACAGCGCGGTGACCAAGCTGACGGCGCGTCAGGTTCGGGGCGCCGCGTGAACGCGAGCGGCCCCGGGACGGAATCCCGGGGCCGGTCGTGCAAAGCGGGTCGACGGGGCGTCAGCGCGTCCGGATGCGCCCCTCGATGGCGGCGCCGAACGGCTGTGCGAGCGACTGCACGTAGGTGACGAGCGCGTCCAGGTCGATCGGGCCGCCGACCTGGTTCTTCCCTTCCTTGAAGACGGTGAAGTTGTCGCCGCCCGCGGCCATGAAGTTGTTGCAGGTCACGGAGTAGGTCGCGCTGCGGTCGATGGCGACGCCGTTCTTCCGCACCTCGACCACGCGCGCGCCGAGCGGCGCTGCAGGGTCCCACGTGTACTCGAAGCCGGAGGTCTTCATGACGCGCGGGAAGGGCTGGCCCTTCCACTGCTGCTCGAGCACGCGGTAGATCTGGTCGCCGGTGAGCGTCATCGTGACGAGGCTGTTGCCGAACGGCTGGATCGTGAACAGCTCGCCCCAGGTGACCTGCCCCGCGTCGAGGTCCGCGCGGATCCCGCCCGGGTTCATGAACGCGAACTCGGTGCCCGTCGCGGCGCGCTGCGCGTCGGCGATCAGGTTGCCCATCGCCGATTCGCCGGCGGCGCTCTCGACGCGCGTGATCGCGGCGGCCGACGTGCCGACCACGCGGTTGACGAGCGGCGCGACCTTGACGTCCGCCGCGGCGACGAGCGCGGCCGCCCGCGGATCCGGCGTGAGGCCGGGCCCTTCGTCGCCCCAGGTCGTCCTGACCGAAGCGCTCTTGGCGATCACGTCGCCGGTCGCGCGGTCGAGCGTGAGCTCGATGTCGTCGTACGCCGTGCTGGCCGAGAACGCCTGCGCGACGAGGACCGGCACGTCACCGGTGCCCGGCAGCAGCGCGTTGGTGAAGGAGTGCGTGTGACCCGACACGACGACGTCCACGTCGGCGTCGAGGTGCGCCACGATGTCCTTGATCTGTCCCGTGACGACGCCGTTCGGCTTCGTCGGCCCGTTGTAGGACGTCTGCGAACCGCCCTGGTGGATCGTGACGACGAAGGCGTGGACGCCCTTGCCCTGCAGCTGGTGGACGATCGCGTTGATCGTCTCCGCCTCGTCGAGGAAGGCGAGTCCCGCGACACCGGTCGGCGTCACGATCGTCGGCGTCTCCTTGAGCACGGCGCCGATGAAGGCGACCGGGATCCCGCCGACGTTCTTGATGACGTAGGGCGGCAGGACGTTGGCGCCGGTCTTCTCGTCCACGACGTTGGCCAGCACGTAGGGGTAGTTCGCGCCGCGCCACGGGTCGTCGAGGAACGGCCCGTTGGCGTGGTTGCCGCCGTAGATCAGCCGCTTCGCCTCGGCGAAGCCCTCGTCGAACTCGTGGTTTCCGAACGTGCCGACGACGTTGCAGTCCGGGTGGAGGTGCAGGTTGCGGCCCGGGAACTGGGGCACGCGGAACTCGAGCGCGCAGGCGTCGTTGGCGAGCAGGTTCAGCACGGCGATCGCGGGCTCGTCCTGGAGGAGTGCCGAATTCGGCGGGGACGCGCCGACGTGGTCGCCGGCGTGCACGACGATCGTCGTGCCGTCGAAGGCCCGGGTCTCCGCCTGCAGGTACGAGAGCAGGACGGCCGCGCCTCCGGCCGGCCGGGGACCGACCGTCTTCCCCGACAGCTGGCCGTGGAAGTCGTTGATGCCGAGCAGCTGCAGCGACACGGTCCCGGCGGTCGCGGAACGGGCCGGCGCCGACCACTGCACGGTCTGCGCCGCCATGGCGCGATCGACCTGGACCTCGTCGGCCTCATGGCCGCAGGTTCGCGCGGGTGCGGGGTAGAGCAGTCCAGCGGCCGCCAGTGCAGCGGCACACATTGATTTCGCCACGGTTCGCATCGTCGTCATCTCCACTCCCTTGTCGATGGCGGTTGTTGGTCAGGCTTGCGCCCCGAGCTGGGCCGCAAGCCGCGGAATGTGCGAGCGCAGGATCAGGCGCACCGTGCGCGGCGCCCACAGGTAGGCGTAGATCCACGCGTCCTCGTCGTCCGCGTCGACGGCGTCGAGGTCGCGGCACTCCGACGCGCGCAGCGCGATCTGCCAGCGCCCCTCGACGCGGCAGTACCCGAGCTGCCACCACAGCGCCGTGCGGCGCTCGTAGTACACGGCGTCCTCGAGCCAGCACTCTGGTCCGACGGTCGGCAGGACGGTCTCGAGCAGCCGCACCTCGTACGCCAGCCGTTCGTCCATCTCGAGAAACGTCGTGTTGGTGACGCGGGCCTCGTTCAGCAGGGCGCGCAGCGCGTCGTCGAAGATCGAGCTGCCGTACCAGTGCATGGCGCACCTCTCCTTTCGAAACAGGAGAGGAGTTACGGCCCGGGAGCGACGGCTCGGTGGACCCCGGGAAACATCGGGGTGACAAGTCACGGACCTGAAGAACCGTCAGGGACGGTGCGACGCTCTGACGCGGCCGTCACGGGTGTGCAACATCAGGCGCGCGGGAACGTGCGCGAAGACTCGCGGTACGCCGTCGACGTCTAGTGTCCCTCCGACGTGATGCGATCCCGCACCGGGATCGCCGCGGGAGGAGAACGAGAATGATGCGACGCAAGGGACTGCGCCGGGTGGCCGCGTGCGTGTTCGCCGCGGGCATGCTGGCCCCGGTCGCCGCGCAGGCGACGGATTTCGACGGCGCGCTCGTAGGACGGCAGAGCGACGGCTCGGTGGTCATTCCGACCAACCAGCGGCTGCGCCCCGCCGGCACGCAGATCGAGTTGACCGGGCGGCCGGTCGCGGCCGCGATCCGGCCCGACCAGCGCACGGCCGCCCTGCTCAACGGGTACGGCCGCGCGCTGCTCGTGCTCGACCTGGCGACCGACACCGTGCTCCAGGAGTTCACGACCGCCGGCGGCAGCGCCTCGTTCGGCGGCCTGCTCTACTCCGCCGACGGCAACACGCTGTACGCCTCGCAGGCGAGCGGCCGCATCGTCGTGTGCACCGTCGGGGCCGACGGGAAGCTGACGCTCGCCCGCTACATCAACACGCCGGCGAGCACGATCCCCTGGCCGGGCCGCGAGGACAACGACGCGTACCCGGGCGGCATGGCCTTCTCGAGCGACGGCACGAAGCTGTACGTGACCCTCAACCGCAACAACACCCTCGGCCTCATCGACCTCGCCACCAGCACGTTCGTCGCGCAGATCCCGGTCGGCAACGCGCCGGTCGCGGTCGTCGTGGACGGCGCGCGTGCGTACGTCGCGAACCGCGGCGGCCGTCCGGCCCGCCCCGGTGACACGACGGTCGACTCGAGCGGCACGCCGATCGTCGCCGACGCGCAGGCCGGCTTCTCGACGACCGGCACCGTGTCGGTCGTCGACCTCGCCGCCGGGCGCGAGACCGCGACCTGGAACGTCGGCCTGCAGCCCGCCGCCCTGCTGCAGCTCGGCAAGCGCCTGTTCGTGGCGAATGCGAACAGTGACACCGTGTCGATCATCGACGTCGCGACGGGAACCGTGAAGGGTCTCGACGTGGCGACCGCCCGGATCGGTTCGTCCTCGCTCCGCGGCCCGAGCCCCGACTTCGCGCTCGGCGCGCAGCCGAACGCGCTCGCGTTCGTCGACGGCAAGCTGTGGGTGACGCTGCCGCGCCTGAACGCGCTCGCCGCGTTCGCGCTCGACGTTCCGAAGGCCGGCCAGGCGCAGTTCCTGGGCCTCGTACCGACCGGCTGGTACCCGTCGTCGATCGTCGCCGACGCGACCCGCGGCCGGCTCCTCGTCGCCAACGCCAAGGGCGTGGGCTCGCTCGGCCCCGACGCCAAGACCGGTCCCGATCCGTCGACCAACCGCACCGGCCGCTACGTGCATTCGAACAAGGGCAGCGTGTCGCTGATCGCCTATCCGTCCGCCGCGCAGCTCGCGACGTACACCCGCACCGTGGTCGACAACAACGGCTGGCTCGACGGCACGTGGGCGCGTCTTGCGGGCGGCGCGTCCGTGGCGCCGCGCGCCGCGAGCGGTCCCACGCCGATCCCGTACCGCACCGGCGACCCGTCCGTCTTCAAGCACGTGGTCTACGTCGTCAAGGAGAACCGCACCTTCGACCAGCTGTTCGGCGACCTGGCCGGCGCGAACGCCGACCCGAACATGCTGCAGTTCGGTGAGCGCGTCACCCCGAACCAGCACGCGCTGGCGCGCCAGTTCGGTGTCTTCGACAACTGCTACGACAGCGGCTCGCTGTCGGCCGACGGCCACCAGTGGTCGACGCAGGCCTTCGCGCCGGACTACCTCGAGACCGCCTTCGGCGGCTTCATCCGCTCCTATCCGTTCAACGCGGGCGATGCGCTGGCCTACACCCCGAACGGGTTCATCTTCACGAACGCGCTCGATCACGGTAGGAGCGTGCGCGTGTGGGGCGAGTACGTGAACGGTCTCAAGGCCGACGGCGTCGAGATGGGTCCGTGGCTCAGCGGTCCGGGCCACGGTCAGACCGAGGCCGGCCACTGGTCGGACTTCTGGAACGACACGAAGATCCTCGCCGGCCAGGTGCAGGGCACGCCGCACGTGAGGCTCGAGGCGCACTCCGACATCCCCGCGCTCGACCAGATCATCGACCGCGCCTACCCGCCGTACCACCAGATCATCAACGACCAGTACCGCGTCGAGGTGTGGCTCAAGGCGTTCCGGAACTACGTCGCGAACGGCGACATGCCGCAGCTGTCGATCCTCTGCCTGACCTCCGACCACACCAACGGCGTCTCCTCGAACTACCCGACGCCCGCGGCGATGGTCGCCGACAACGACCTCGCCCTCGGCCGCGTCGTCGAGGCGATCTCGAAGAGCCCGTACTGGAAGGACACGGTCATCTTCGTCGTCGAAGACGACGCGCAGAACGGCGTCGACCACGTCGACGGTCACCGCCAGCCGGCGTTCGTGATCAGCGCCTACAACAAGCCGAACCAGGTGATCAGCCGCCTGCACTCGCAGGTCACGTTCATCCGCTCGATGGAACAGATCCTCGGGCTGCCCCCGATGAACACGATGGACGCGGCCGTGGACCCGACGTCGCTCGGCGAGCTGTTCGCCGACCACGCGGTGCAGCCCGCCTTCGACGTTCGCCCGACCAACATCCCGCTCGACACCATGAGCTTCGCCGCGTCGACCCTGACGGGCATCGAGCGCGCGTGGGCCGAGGCGTCGGACGCGATGGACTTCTCGCACCCGGACGCTGCGGACGAAGAGCTCCTGAACCGCGCGATCTGGTACGCGACCAAGGGCTACGAGACGCCCTACCCCGGCGACTCGCGGCCGCTCTGGCCGGAGGAAGTGCACTCGTATCTCGACGCGCGCGAGCGCTGACGGAGCATCCTGCAGGGCGCGAGCGGGCCGGCGACGTCCGGCCCGCTCGTGCCGTCCCGATCGAGGCGCGTCTAGGCCGACAGGCCGTCGGGCACCGGCCGGTGATGCGCGAGGAACGCGTCGAGCCCGTCGCCGAAGTAGCGCTCGAGCGTCTTGCGTTCGGCCGCGCACAGGTCGACCAGCACGAGGACGTCGAGGCAGTCCTGGAACGCGGGATCGACGTTGAACCCGAGCGCGCGTCCGCCGAGCCGCAGGTACTGCCTGAGAAGGATCGGCACGTCACGCGCCTCGCGGTCGACCTCGCCGACCAGCGCGGCCAGCTCGTCGAGCGAGGCGGCCCCGCGCCGCACGACCGGGAACCCCGCGTGCTTGCGCCCGCGCCACGGCGTGCGCGGCCGGACGAAGCGCGCGAGGTCGCGGTCGAGCAGGTTCTTGCGCAGCGTCTCGACGATCAGGCCGCGCGCCGCACCGCTGTAGCTCGCGCTGATGGACACGGGGCCGAAGAGGTGGCGGTAGCGCGGGTTGTCGACGACGAAGCGCCCGATTCCCTTCCACAACAGGAGCAGCGAGCTGAAGCTGCGCTGGTACTCGGGGCGCACGAACGAACGTCCGAGTTCGAGTGCGGGACCGACGCGGTCGAACAGTTCGCGCCGGTAGCGGAACAGGGTGGCCGTGTAGAGCCCCGCCGTCCCGCGCTGCTCGAGGATCGAGTCGGTCGGCCCGAGACGGTACGCGCCGATGACGTCCCCCGCCTCCTCGTCCCACAGGAACAGGTGGACGTAGTGGCGGTCGAACTCGTCGAGATCGCGGGCGCGGCCGGATCCTTCGCCCACCGCGCGGAACGCGATCTCGCGCAGGCGCCCGATTTCGAGCAGCGTCTCGGGGATCTGGGCCGCGTCGGCCCGGTACACGGTGAAGCGGCCGGAGCGGACGAGTCGCGCCGCGTCGGGCAGCCTCGCCACCTCGGCGCGCAGCGTGGCCCGCTCCGACGGCGCCGCGAGCCGCTCGAGCGTCCCCTCGGCCGGACCCGCCGGCACGGCGACCTGTGCCCGGGGCGGACGCGCCGCGAGGAGATACGTGCGGAAACGGAGGGACTCGACGAGCGCCGCGTCGTCCTCGAGCGCCGCGAGCGCGTCGGGCATGATCGGCCGGCCGATGCGCACTTCGAGCGTGCGGCCCTGCTTGTTGATCAACTCCCGACCGAGCAGCGCCGTCCGCAGCCGCGGGTGCACCATGCCGAGCACGTGGAACAGCGGGCCGTTCGCGCCGCCGAAATACACCGGAACGACCGGCACCCCGGCGAGCCGCACGAGGCGCGCGAGGTGCAGCGACCACGGCGGATCCTCGATCTGTCCCGTGCGCGGCTGGAAGTGGGACACCGCGCCGGCCGGGAACAACCCGAGCACGCCGCCGCCGCGCGCCCAGCGCACGGCCTCGCGCAGCGGGCTCACGTTGCGCGCCGCGGCGCCCGGTCCGCCGAACGGGTCCACGAAGAGCATGCGGCCGTGGAGTTCGGGGACGCGCCGCAGCAGGTGGTTGGCGAGGACGCGCGTGTCGGGCCGCAGCGCGTGCAGCACGCGGCTCAGGACGAGGCCTTCGACGCCGCCGAAGGGATGGTTCGCGACCACGAGCGCGCCGCCGTCCTGCGGGATGCGCGTGAGATCGGACGGCTCGACGTCGATGCCGATCGACAGCCGGTCGAGCGCGCGCTCGACGAAATCGCGGCCGTCCGCGACGCGGACGTCGTCGTAGATCGCGGCGAGCGCGTCGAGCGACAGCGTCCATTCCGCTGCGCGTGCGAGCGCGTGGACGAGAGCGGGACGTGTGGGGTTCGGGGCGAGCCGGAATCCGTTCGGGCGCGGAATTCGGTCCATACGGCAGACCTCCTTACCCGCACCATCGGTCGCGCATCTGAAAAGCGTGTCACGGCCGCCTCACGACCGTGCAACAGCCGTCAGAACTTCAGGACCGCCTTCACCCGGAACGTGCGCCCGTCCTGCGTGATGCGGTCGCGCGCCGGCACCGCGGGGTCGAAGGCGGACGGGTCCGCGTACGTGCGGTCGAAGGCGTTGAACACCGAGGCCGAGAGCTCCCAGCCGCGCCGGCCCGCGGGCCGCGAAAGCGTGACGTTGGCCACGCCGTAGCCCGGGACCTGGCCGAGGTCCGTGTCGCGCGGGCCGAGCCACTGGCCCTCGACGCCGAGCCGCAGCGACCACCACGGCAGCGGGGCCGCGAGGTTCAGCTTCGCGACCGCGCGCGGCGAGTTGGTGAGGTCGACGCCGTCGGCGACCGGCGGGCGGTGCAGGTCGAGGCTCGCGCGCACGCGCGCGCCCCCGGCCCACTGGTGCTCGGCCTCGAGCTCGAGGCCGCTGGCGGTCGCGAGCCCCGCGTTGCGGTACTGGAGCAGCCCGCTCTCCTCGTCGACGACCTGGTCGATCAGGCCCGCGACGCGGTAGTAGTACGCGGTCGCGAGGACGCGCGTCTCCTTGCCGAGGTAGTGCTCGACCGCGGCCTCCCACGTCCGCATGCGCTCGAGGCGCAGGGACGGGTTCGCGATCTGCGTGTCGGGGAAGACGTAGTACTTCTCGTAGACGTTGGGCGCGCGGAACGACTGCCCGTACATGAGCCGCCAGATCGTCGCTTCCGTCGGATGCCAGATCACGCCGGCCCGCGGGCTGGTCTCGCCGCTTTGGCCGGAGACCGCGTCGTAGCGCGCGCCGAGGGTCGCCTTGAGCGCGGCGCCGAGCTGGATGTCGTCCTGCACGAACAGGCCGACGCGGTGGCTGTCGCGCCGGTCGTCGGCGTAGAGGACGTAGGGATCCTCGTCCCAGCTGGTCTGGTCCTGGCGCCGGTTGTCCTGCGCCTCGAGACCCGCGACGAGCTTGTGCCGTGCGCCCAGCTCCCTGACGAGCTTGAGGTCGACGCCCCACCACGTGGCGAACGCCGTATCGTGGTTCAGCACCGGCGGGTCGCCGAACGTGCTCGGCGAGAGCGAGGTGTAATCGGCCCAGTAGAGGTGACCGGACACCTGCGTGCGCGGCGACAGGTCGCGCGCGTAGCCCACGTCGACGTAGGCGTGGTAGTCGGAATTGGAGTTGCGCGGGTCGTTGAAGGTGGAGCCGTCGAGTCCCGTCGGCACGCCCTCGTTGCGGCGCGCCGCGGCCGCCGTGAAGGTCAGGCCGCCGCGGGCGACCTGCACGAAGAGGCGCCCGTTGCGGTCGTAGTCGGTCCCGGACGTGCGGCCGGAGTTCGTCTCCGGCGCGTCGAACTCCGGGAAGTACAGGCTCGGACCCGCGCTGTCCATGCCCGAGATCGAGGCGACGACCTCGGTGCCGTTCGCGAAGCTGTGGCCGTAGCTGAGCCGCGCTTCGCGCGCGGCGTAGCTCGACAGGCGCACGCCGGCCTCGAACCCGTCGATCCGGCTCGCCGCGCGCGTCACGACGTTGACCACGCCGAACATCGCGTTGCCGCCGTGCACCGAGGAGCCCGGGCCGCGCACGATCTCGATCCGGTCGACGAGGTCAAGGTCCACCACCGCGTCGGTGCCGATGAAGGCCTGGTCGAACAGGGTGTCGTTGGTGCGGTGGCCGTTCACGAGCAGCAGCACGCGCGAGTTGTAGTCCTGCGGCCGCGCGAAGCCGCGCACCCCGACGTATTCGTAGTCGCGGTCGCTGTAGACGTACATGCCGCGCACGCTGCGCAGCGCGTCGGCCAGCGTGCGCCAGCCGAACTGGCGGATGTCGTCCTGGGTCAGGACGGTGATCGACGCGGGCGCCTCGGCCGCCTTCTGCGCGAACTTCGACGCGCTGTAGACCGGCACGTTGAGCAGCTGCTCGAGCGAGAGATCGGTCAGGTCGCTCGCGGGCGCGTCCGCGGCCCGTGCGGCGAACGCGGACGCGAGCAGCACGACGCACGCCGCCCGGCGGACGTTGGTCCACCGCGCGGAGCGAGCGTCGAAGCGGCTCCCGTGCGTCATGCCGATCTCCTCGGGCCAACGCGAAAATCGGCCCTCGTCCCGCGCCGGGCAAGTCGTTGCGGACGCTCAAGAAACCGCCGGTCCTGCCGATAAATGTGTCGGATGGGGACCATGTTCCGGATCCGGTTCAAAGACCTTCCGCTGGCGCGGAAACTCTCGCTGATCCTGCTCGTCGGGGTCGGCGTCGGCCTCGTGCCGACGCTCCTGATCCTCGGCTCCGGGGTGGCGGTCAAGAGCTGGCGGGAAACGCAGGAACAGCTGCGGACGCTCGCGAAGGTGACGGCGCTCAACACCGAGGCCGCGCTCTCCTTCCGCGACCAGCCGGGGGCCCTGTCGACGCTGGCCTCCCTGCAGGCCCAGCCGCAGGTCGTCCGCGCCACGCTCTACGACGCCAAGGGCGGGGTCTTCGCCGCGTACGAGGCGCCGCGGCCGGCCGGCGTCGGCGCCCCCGCGCGCCCGGCGGACGCGGACCGGGCCTGGATCCCCCGCTGGCTGACCGTCGAGCAGGACGTCGTCATCGAGGGCGACCGGATCGGCCGCCTGGTGCTCGAGGCCGACATCTCGGCGCGCTGGGCCGACCTCGGCCGCGAGCTGGCCGCGGCGGGGACGCTCGCGCTGTCGATCATGCTGCTGGCGATCGCCGGCGCGGTCCGGATGGGCCGCACGCTGACGTCCCCGATCCTCTCGCTGGCCACCGCCGCCGCGGAGGTCTCGCGCAGCAAGGACTATTCGGTCCGCGTGGCACGCACCGCGCGCGACGAGACCGGCGCGCTGATCGACGGCTTCAACGAGATGCTGGCACAGATCCAGCTGCGCGAGGCGATGCTCGCGCGGCAGCGCGACGAGCTCGAGGAGAAGGTCGAGGCGCGCACGGCCGACCTGCGTCACGCCAAGGAAGCCGCCGAGGCCGCGAACCGCGCGAAGTCGGCGTTCCTCGCCAACATGAGCCACGAGATCCGCACGCCGATGAACGGCGTCCTCGGCACGCTCGAACTCGTGCTGCAGGGCGAGCTGCCCGGCGTGCAGCGCCGGCTGGTGAGCACGGCCTCGCGCTCGGCCGAATCGCTGCTCGCGATCCTGAACGACATCCTCGACTTCTCGCGCGTCGAGTCCGGCCGGCTCTCGCTCGAAGACCTCGATTTCGACCCGCGCGCGATCGTCGCCGACACGTGCGAGCTCATGTCGCGCCAGGCGCACGAGAAGGGCATCGAGCTGACCTACTGGATCACGCCGGACGTCGACGCGTGGCTGTCGGGCGATCCCGTGCGCGTGCGGCAGGTCATCACGAACCTGATCGGCAACGCGGTCAAGTTCACCGAACGGGGCGAGATCGCGGTCCGCGTCTCGAAGGGCGGCAGCACGACGGAGCCGCTGATCCGCGTCGAGGTGCGCGACACGGGCATCGGCATGACGTCCGAGGTGATCGAGCGGCTGTTCCAGCCGTTCGTGCAGGCGGACGACTCGACGACCCGGCGCTACGGCGGCACGGGACTCGGCCTTGCGATCTCGAAGCAGCTCGCCGAGATGATGGGCGGCGCGGTCGGCTGCACGAGCGAGCCGGGAAGCGGCTCGACGTTCTGGTTCGAGTTCCGCGCGCGCCCGGCCGTCAAGGCCGAGCCCGCGATCGCCTGCGGTGCGGGCGTCGCCGGCCGGCGCGTGCTGATCGTCGACGACAACGCGACGAACCGCGAGATCCTGCAGCGGCTCGCGGGCTCGTGGGGCATGTACGCCGCGACCGCGGACAACGGCTCGCGGGCGCTGACGATGCTGAAGGGCGCCGCGCCGGACCAGCCGTTCGACGTGCTCGTGTCCGACATGGACATGCCCGGCATGGACGGGCGCGACCTGCTGCGCGCGGTGCGCTGGGACGACGTCGTGCGCGACACCCCGGTGCTGCTCCTGACGTCGCTCGGGCTCGACGAGTTCGCCGCCGAGGGCCTGGCCGCGAACGGCTGCCTCTCGAAGCCGGTGCGGGCCGACCGCCTGCGCCGCGCGCTCGAGGAAGTGATCGGCGGCGGCCGGCTCTCCGCGTTCGACACCGGCCCGTCGTCGTCGGGCGGACGCACGCTGCGGGGGCGCCACGCGTCGATCCTCGTGGCCGAGGACAACCCGACCAACCAGGAGGTCGCGCGCGGCTTCCTCGAGAGCTGGGGCGTCACCGTCACCGTCGCCGGCGACGGGGGCGCGGCGGTCGAGTCCTTCCGCGCGCACCGCTACGACCTGATCCTGATGGACGGCATGATGCCGGTGCTCGACGGCTTCGAGGCGACGCGCGAGATCCGGCGCCTCGAAGAGGCCTCCGGCGCACCGCGCACGCCGATCGTCGCGCTGACCGCGGCCGCGCTGGCGAGCGAGAAGGCGCGCTGCTTCGAATCCGGCATGGACGACTACCTGTCGAAGCCGGTGCGGAGCGCCGAACTCCTGGCGGTGCTCGAGCGCTGGCTCGTGCGCGCGGAGCCGGCGGCGGCGGCGCCCGCCCCTGCGACTCCCGCCCCCGCGCCGGTCGCGCCCGAAGAGCCCGCCGCGGACGACCTGCCGCCGTCGGGCGTGGACGCCGCCGCCCTCGACGCGCTGCGCGCGCTGCGCCGTGGCACCTCGAGCGTGCTCGCGCGCGCGCTGCGCAGCTACCTCGAGACCACCCCGCGCATGCTCGCGGAGCTGCGCGACGCGCTGACCAGCGACCGCGGCGCCGACGCGCGACGCATCGCCCACACGCTCAAGTCGAGCAGCAAGTCGCTCGGCGCCCTGCGCTTCTCGGAACTCTGCCGGGCCGCCGAATCGGTGCTGTCCACCGGCAGCGCGACGCTCGACCCCGTCGTGCTGGACGCGCTCGAGAACGAATACGCCCACGTGGAATCACGCCTCAAGGAAGCCCTCCAGGAAGAGGACGCCCATGTCCCCGCATGACCCGACGACCCGGCCGCCGCTCGTCCTCGTCGCCGACGACGACCCGACCACGCGCATCCTCGTCTGCGGAACCCTCGAGGACGACGGCTTCGCCGTCGCCGAGGCCGAGGACGGCGAGCAGGCCGTGCGGAAGTTCGAAGCCCTGCGCCCGGACGTCGTGATCCTCGACGTGCTCATGCCGCGCCGCGACGGGTTCTCCGCGTGCGAGGCGGTGCGCGCGCTGCCCTACGGGACGTCGGTGCCGATCCTCATGATGACCGCGCTCGAGGACACCGAGTCGATCCGCCGCGCGTTCGACGTGGGCGCGACCGACTTCGCGGCGAAGCCGATGGCGTGGTCCCTCCTGGGGCACCGCGTGCGCTACCTCCTGCGCGGCAAGGCGGCGCTGGACGAGGTGCGGCGCAGCGAGGCGCGGCTCGCGCGCGCGCAGGAACTGGCGCGGCTCGGCAGCTTCGAGACCGACGACGCGGTGCAGTTCGTGCGCTGGTCCGCGGGGCTCCGGCACGTGCTCGGGATCGAAGGCGCGTCCGGCGATTGGCACATCGAGGACTACCTCCAGCGCGTGCACCCGCAGGACGTCGCCAAGGTCGAGCGCGCCCTCGACGCGCTGCGCCACGGCGACGCGCCCGCCGACGTCGAGCACCGCCTCGTGACCGGCGGCAGCGAACCGCGGCACGTGCTCCTGCGCCTCGAGCAGATCGTGTCGGGCGACGCGTCCGCGACCGGGATCGCCGGCGTGGTGCAGGACGTCACGGAGCGCGTCGGCGCCGAGCGCCAGATCCGCTACCTCGCGTTCCACGACGCGCTGACCGGGCTCCCCAACCGCAACAGCTTCACCGAGCGCGTGCGCATCGCGCTCAGCGACGCGCGCCGGCAAGGGCGCCCCGTGGCCGTGCTGTTCGTCGACCTCGACGACTTCAAGTGCGTCAACGACAGCCTGGGACACGACGCGGGCGACCAGCTCCTGACCGCCGTCGGGCAGCGCTTCCGCCAGCTCGTGCGCGCGACCGACGAGATCGGCCGCGCGACGTTCCAGGACGAATCGCTGTTCGTCGCGCGGCTCGGCGGCGACGAGTTCCTGCTGCTCCTGACCGACCTCGCGCGGGCCGAGGACGCCGTGCGCGTGGCGCGGCGCATCCTGCGCTCGCTCGAGGAACCGTTCCGCATCGGCGAGCACGAGGTGTTCGTCGACGCGTGCATCGGGATCAGCGTCTACCCGCACGACGGCACCGGCGAGAGCGACCTCCTCAAGAACGCGGACACCGCGCTGTACCACGCCAAGGGCAACGGGCGCGGCTCGCTGCAGTTCTACGACTCGGCGATGAACGCGTCCGCGCTGCAGCGGCTCGCGCTCGAGGGCAGCCTGCGCCGGGCCGTCGAGCGCGAGGAGTTCGTGCTGCACTACCAGCCGCAGCTGCGGCTCCCGGGCCGCCAGGTCATCGGCGTCGAGGCGCTCGTGCGCTGGCGGCACCCCGACCTCGGCTTCGTGCCGCCCGCGCAGTTCATCCCGATCGCGGAGCAGACCGGCCTGATCCACAAGATCGGCGAGTGGGTGCTGCGCGAAGCCGCGCGCCAGGCCGCGGAATGGCGCAAGGCCGGCGTCGGCCCGCTGCGCGTCGCGGTGAACCTGTCGAGCATCCAGTTCAAGAGCGCGAACCTCGCCAAGGTCCTGACCGGGACGATCCGCGACCGCGGCCTCGACCCCTCGGACTTCGAACTCGAGATCACCGAGAGCGTCCTGATGGAGTCGGCGGCGAAGACGCTCGCGACGCTCAAGGAACTCAAGGCCGCGGGCTTCCACATTGCGATCGACGACTTCGGGACCGGATACTCGTCGCTCGCCTACCTCAAGCAGTTCCCGATCGACGTGCTGAAGATCGACCGCGCGTTCGTGCGCGACCTGGCCGAGGGGACGCAGGACGCGTCGATCGTCGAGGCGATCATCGCCATCGCGCGCGCGCTCGGGCTCGACGCCGTCGCCGAAGGCGTCGAAACGGAAGCCCAGTGCGAGTGCCTGCTCGAGCGCGGCTGCACGCTGATGCAGGGTTACCTGTTCGGGCGCCCGCTGCCCTCCGAGGACCTGACCGCGCGCCTCGCGGAACAGGTCGAGACCGCCGGCGTGTCGTGATCCCCGCCCGGCGTGTCCCGGCCGAAGGCGTGCCGTGACGCGTCAGGGGACGATGCCGGCGCGGACGTCCTCGTAACGGTTGAGGCCGGCCTTCTCGGTCGAGAGGACGAGGCGGCCGGGGGTGGTGATGCGCGGGCTGGCGTCCCACTGGGGGTTCCCGCTGGCGCCGTTGTCGAGGAACGTGCTCTTCAGCTCCCACGCGGTGCCGTTCCAGAAGTAGGCGCGCAGGCGCACGGCCGCGCCTTCGTTCACCGCCTCGAAGCGGACGCGCCACGGCGGCGCGCCGAGGTCTCCGGCCCAGTTCGCGACCTGGTTGCCCTTGGTCGTGTCGTAGTACTTGTTGAACTTGATCGTGTCCTTGTTGGACTGCCGCTCCACCTTCACGCGGTAGGAGCGGTGCGTGCTGCCCGTCCCCGACGCGCGCAGCCCGAACGAGAAGTCGTAGAACGGGTTGGCGGGATCGGGCGTGATCGTCACGACGACGAACGAGTTCGCGGTCGTGGGACCGTTCGCGGCCTGGGCGCGCTCGAACACGCCGGCCGCGGGAGCGATCACCGCCGAGCCGGAGAGCGTCAGGTACTCGGACGAGTTCGACGACGGCTCCGCGAGCGCCGCCGGCCACATGCGCCCGCCGCGGTCGAGGTTGTCGGCACGCGTGGTGTCCGACAGCGCCGGGCCGTCGAAGCCGTCGACGATCTGCGTCGTGCCGCCGGTCGCGCCGAGCGCCCCGTCGTCGGCGGGCAGCGGCACGGCGGCGAACGGCGCGCTCGCCGACTCCGGTGTCCAGCCCGACTGGTCCTGGTACGCGACGCGCGCGTACAGCGTTCCCGCGCCGATCGCGTGGTCGTAGCGCGCGCGGATCTCCGTCAGCGGAGCGAGGGTCTGCGTGACGTCGAAGACGACGTTCGCGTCGAACTGCGCGCCGTCGGCGGTCGCGATGCGCCAGCGCGTGGCCTGCAGCGTGCCGCCGCCCGAGTACGCCGAGCCGACCAGCCACGCGCCCCACGCGTCGATGCCCTTCACCTGCGCGACCACGGGCAGGCCGTTGTCGCACGCGTCGCCGACGCCGTTGCCGTTCGAGTCCTGCTGCCCGGGGTTGAAGACCGCGGGGCAGTTGTCGCAGACGTCGCCGACGCCGTCGGAGTCGCCGTCGTGCTGGTTGGTGTTGGCGGCCGCGGGGCAGTTGTCGACGTTGCCGCACACGCCGTCGTGGTCGACGTCGTTCTGCGCGTCGAGCGGGCACGCGTCGCACGCGTCGCCGGTGCCGTCCGCGTCCGCGTCCTGCTGGCCCGGGTTGTACACCGTGGGGCAATTGTCGACCGCGGCGCAGCGGCCGTCGCGATCGACGTCGTTCTGCGGGTCGAACGGACACGCGTCGCACGCGTCGCCGAGGCCGTCGGCGTCGGTGTCGCGCTGGTCGGCGTTGGAGACCGTCGGGCAGTTGTCGTTGTTCGCGCAGCGGCCGTCGCCGTCGGCGTCGTTGGCCGGGTCGTTGGGGCACGCGTCGCAGGCGTCGCCGAGGCCGTCGAAGTCCGCGTCGGCCTGGTTCGCGTTGGGCGCCGCCGGGCAGTTGTCGATCGGGCCCGCCACCCCGTCCGCATCGCCGTCGACGCAGCCCGTGGGGCCGGGGATCGGCGCGCCGCCGCTCGCGGTTCCGTACGGTCCGCCGCCGAAGCAGTTGGTCGGGCGCACGAGGTAGTAGAACGCGCGGCCCGCGCCGGGCTGCGTGGCGTCGGTCACATTCGTCGCGGACGTGCCGCTCACGAAGCACGTGTGCGTGTAGCCGGCCCACGCGCCGGGCGCCGTGCGGCCCTTCACGACGTCGTAGGCCTGGGCGCCCGCGAGCGCGGTCCACTGCAGCGTGACGTGGTCCGCGCCGAAGCGCACCGTCGCCCCGACCTCGGCCGGCAGTCCGTGCACGCTCGCGTCGTTCGGTGCGCAGTCGCAGGCGTCGCCCGCGCCGTCGGCGTCGGCGTCCTGCTGGCCGGGGTTCGCGGCGTTCGGGCAGTTGTCGCAGGCGTCGCCGCGGTTGTCGTGATCCGCGTCCTGCTGGCCCGGGTTCGCGACCGCCGGGCAGTTGTCGACGTTGCCGCACACCCCGTCGGCGTCGGCGTCGTTGATCGAGTCGCCGGGGCACGGATCGCACGCGTCGCCGAGGCCGTCGCCGTCGGCGTCCTGCTGGCCGGGGTTCGCGACCGTCGGGCAGTTGTCGACGTTGCCGCAGCGGCCGTCGCGGTCGGCGTCGTTCAGGGCGTCGAACGGACACGCGTCGCACGCGTCGCCGAGGCCGTCGAGGTCGGTGTCCTGCTGGCCGGCGTTCGGCGCCGCGGGGCAGTTGTCGACGTTGCCGCACACGCCGTCGTGATCGGCGTCGTTTTGCGCGTCCGAGGGGCACGCGTCGCACGCGTCGCCGCGGCCGTCGCGATCCGCGTCGGCCTGGCCCGCGTTGGCCAGCGTCGGGCAGTTGTCGAGCCGGTCGCGCACGCCGTCGCCGTCGGTGTCGGGGCACGCGTCGGGCCCGGGCCGCGCGGCGCCGCTCGACGCGTTGCCGAGCGAGCCCTCGCCGAAGCAGTTCTTCGCCGCCGCGAGGTAGTAGAACGCCTCGCCCGGCAGCGGCACGAGCGGGTCCGCGGCCTGCGGCGCGGCGAGCCCGAGCGCGAAGCACGTGTGCGCGTAGGCGAACGGCTCGCCGGGCGGGATGCGGCCCTTGTAGAGGTCGTACGCCTCGGCGTCGGCGCGCGCGTCCCAGCGGATCGTCGTGCCGTCGGCCGCGACGCGCAGCGAGCCGTCGATCGCGCCCGGCAGTCCGAACACGCCGGGGTTCGCGGGCGCGCAGTCGCAGGCGTCGCCGCGGCCGTCGTGATCGGTGTCGGCCTGCGACGGATCGGCCGCGAGCGGGCAGTCGTCGCAAAGGTCGCCGCGCCCGTCCGCATCGAGGTCGGACTGGTCGACGTTCGCGAGGAGCGGGCAGTTGTCGACGTTCGCGCACAGGCCGTCGTGGTCGGCGTCGTCGGCCGCGTCGAAGGGACACGGATCGCAGGCGTCGCCGCGGCCGTCGTGGTCCGCGTCCTCCTGGCCCGCGTTCGCGACCGCGGGACAGTTGTCGACGTTGGCGCAGCGGCCGTCGCCGTCGGCGTCGTTCGCGGCATCCTGCGGACACGGATCGCACGCGTCGCCCGCGCCGTCCAGATCGCCGTCCTGCTGGCCCGGGTTCGCGGTCGCGGGACAGTTGTCGACGTTGCCGCACACGCCGTCGCGATCGGCGTCGTTCTGCGCGTCGAGGGGACACGCGTCGCACGCGTCGCCCGTGCCGTCGGCGTCCGCGTCCTCCTGGCCGGGGTTCCCGAGCGCCGGGCAGTTGTCGACCAGGCCGCAGACGCCGTCCGCGTCCGGGTCGTTGAGCCAGTCGCCGGGACACGCGTCGCACGCGTCGCCGAGCCCGTCGAAGTCGTCGTCGAGCTGGTTCGCGTTGGACGACGCGGGGCAGTTGTCGACCTTGTCGCGCACGCCGTCGAGATCGGCGTCGGGACACGCGTCGGAGCCGGGCCGCGCGCTGCCGTCCGAGGCGCTGCCGAGCGAGCCGCTGCCGAAGCAGTTCGTCGCGCGCACGAGGTAGTAGAACAGCGCCCCGCGGCCGGGGTGCGCGGCATCGACGGTCGACGTCCCCGCAAGACCGAGCGCCTGGCACGTGTGGGCGTACGCGAACGGCTGCCCCGCGGCGACGCGGCCCTTGAACACGTCGTACGTCGTCGCGTCGGGCTCCGCGGTCCAGCTCAGCGTCTCGCGGTCGGGCCCGAAGACGAGCGTCGGCCCGAGCGCGGCGGGCACGCCGTGGATCTGCGGGTCGAGCGGCGCGCAGTCGCAGACGTTCCCGACGTGGTCGCCGTCGGCGTCGGCCTGGTTCGGGTTGGGCGTCAGGGGACAGTTGTCCACGTCGCTGCAGACGCCGTCGTTGTCGGGGTCGCCCCCGTGCCCGGTGCAGGGCGCGGGGTCCTCGGTCTGGGCGAACGCCGGGACGACGGCCGGGCACACGACGACGCACAAGGCCAGTACGGCCAGCACGAACGCGAACAACGTGTGCCGATTCGTTCGTGACATCTCGTTGTGCGACTTGGCTTTCCTGCGCCCAGCAGGCCCCGGCCGCGGGAAAGGTACGGTGAATCCCGGTCGCGGTCAGTCCCGCAGGTGGGCCCGCGCCACGTGCTCCGCGATCGCGGCGCGCGAGGCCTCGTCGAGCGCGAGGAACTCGACCCCCATCCCGACGAAGGGCTGGCTGAGCGCGACCCGCCCCACCGCGATGACCTGCCGGTCGTCGAGCGCGAAACGCAGCATCAGCTGCGTCCCGACCGGAAACGGGTTCTGGGTGTCGACGAAGGCGCCCCCTTCGCTGAGGTCGGCGAGACAGGCGTAGGTGGTCGCCCCGCCGCTGCGCATCTCGACGTCCGCGACCAGCGGGAGCCGCGGGGAGTGCCGTTGTTCCACGGAAGCCCTCGTCCCCCCGAACCCACTGCACCGTTGCCCCGAACATAGGGCGGGGCATCGATTACCTCCCAATCCACGGGGTTCATTTGCGCGCCCCATCGACGCCTCGGCAGGCCTCGGGCATCCTGACCCGCTCAACCCGGAGACCCGACGATGGCCGACGAGAAGAAGGAGCCGTGGCTCAACCTGCTCGCGCTCACGACCGTGATCCTCGCCGTGTGCGCCACGCTCGCGACGTTCAAGGGCGGCAGCTTCTCGACGCGCGCCGTGCTCAGCCAGAGCCAGGCCTCGGACCAGTGGGCGTTCTTCCAGGCCAAGGGCATCAAGGGGATGCTCTACGAGGTCGAGGCCAGGCGGCTCGAGCGCGACCTCACGGGCGCGGCGCCGGCGCTCGCCCCGGTGCTGCAGCACGACCTCGAGGACGCGCAGAAGCGCGTGCAGCGCTACCAGGGCGAACAGGCCGAGATCCAGAAGGAGGCGCGCCGGCTCGAGGAGGCGAAGGGCGACGCGCAGAAGCACGGCGGCGCGTTCGGGCTCGCGGTCATCTTCCTGCAGATCGCGATCCTGCTCTCGTCGGTCGCGGCGCTCCTGAAGCAGAAGTACGTGTACTGGCTCGGGCTCGCGGTGGGGGCCGTCGGGATCGTGTGCTTCGTGAACGGGTTCCTGCTGTTCCTGCCGCTGTGATCGAGTACGTCACTGCGCGAGCGCGGCGTCGAGGCGGTGGATCCACTCTTCGGGACCGCCGAACCCCGAGAAGTGCGTGACGTACCCGCCGTCCGCGCGCACGACGACGAACGTGGGATAGCCGTCGACGGGGTAGATCCGCGCGAGCTCGGCCCCTTCCCCGCTCTCCGCGTCGAGCGCGAGGAACGCGACCTTCGTGTCGAGCACCTGCCGCAGGTGGTCGTCGGAGGTGCGCGTGCGCGCGAACGTCTTGCACGGGCCGCACCAGCGCGCCGAGAAGTCGAGCAGCACGGGGACGCCGCGCTTCGCCGCGTCGGCCTTCGCCTCCTCGAACGAGTGGAAGCGCTGCTGCTCGCCGGGGGCACAGCCGGCCAGGAGCAGCGCGGCGCACAGGGCGACGGGAACGAGAAGGATCCGGAGCATGGTCGTGATTGTAATGTGCGCCGGCCGCCGTGCGATCATTGGCCCCCTCCATGAAACCGTCGTCCCAGGCCGCTTCCGCACCGGATGCGGGAGGGTCGCGCCGCGACCTCCGCGCCGGGCTCGCGCTCGTGCTGCTCGTCGCGCTCGTCTTCGCCGGCACGCTCGCCGGCGAGTTCCTCTGGGACGACGACCGCAACGTCACCGCGAACGGCAACATGCACGGGCTCGCCGGGCTGGTGGCCATCTGGACCGCGCCGCACACGAGCCAGCAGTACTACCCGCTCACGCATACGACCTTCTGGATGCAGGCGCAGCTGTCCGGGATACACCCCGCGCCGTTCCATGCGCTGAACGTCCTGCTGCAGGCCGCGGCCGCGGTGCTGCTGTGGCGCGTCCTGCGCCGGCTCACCGTGCCGGGCGCGTGGCTCGCCGCGGCCGTGTTCGCGATCCACCCGCTGCAGGTCGAGAGCGTCGCGTGGATCACCGAGCGCAAGAACCTGCTCTCGGGGGTGCTGTACTTCGCGAGCGCGCTCGTGTTCCTGCGCTGGGCGGGGATCGGGGACGCGCCGCCCGCGGGAGCAGGCGACGCGCCGCCCGCGGACCGGGGCCGCGCGCGCCGGCAGACGTCGTTCGCGCTCGCCTTCGCGCTGTTCTGCTGCGGGATGCTCGCGAAGACCGCGATCGTCACGCTGCCGTTCGTGCTCGCCGTGGTGCTGTGGTGGAAGCGCGGCCGCCTCTCGCGCGCGGACGTGCTCGCGCTCCTGCCGTTCGTCGCCGTGGGCGCGGCGCTGTCGGGCGTGACCGCCGTGATCGAATGGGGCCGCGTCGGCGCGAGCGGGCCGGACTGGGACCTCGCGCTGCCCGCGCGGCTCGTGCTCGCGGGGCGCGTGGGGTGGTTCTATCTCGCGAAGCTCGTCGCGCCCGTCGGGCTCGTGTTCATCTACCCGCGCTGGACGATCGACGCCGGCGCGCCCCTGCAGTGGATCGCGCCCCTGGCCGCCGTCGCGCTCGCCGCGGCACTGTGGGCGCTGCGCGCACGGATCGGCCGCGGCCCGCTGGCCGCGCTGCTGTGCTTCGCGCTCACGCTCGGGCCGGTGAGCGGCCTGCTGCGGTTCTACTTCCAGGTCTACTCGTACGTGCAGGACCACTTCCAGTACCTCGCGTGCGTGGGCCCGATCGCGCTCGCCATCGCGCTGTGTGCACGCACGTTCGCGGGGGTCGTCGAACCGCGCGTTTCGCACGCCGCACTGCCCTACGCGCGGGCCGCGGGCGCGGCGCTGCTGCTCGTGCCGCTCGGCGCGCTTTCGGCGGCGCGCGTCCCCGTGCTGCACGACTCGCGCACGCTGTGGACGACGACGCTGCGCTACAACCCCGGCGCGTGGATGGCCGCACTGAACCTCGCGCAGCTGCAGCTCGAGGACGGCGCGGCCGAGGCGGCCCTCGCCAGCGCGCGGCTCGCGCGCGCGACGCCGCACCGCCATCACGACGAGGCCTGGTTCGCCGAAGGCCTCGCGCTCGCCGCGCTCGGACGCAAGGACGAGGCCGCCGCGGCGCAGCGCCGCGCGCTCGAACTGAAGCCGGACGCCGCGCGCGCGCACCTCGCGCTGGCCCGGTTGCTCGCCGAGGCCGGCCACGACGACGAGGCCGTCACCCACTATCGCGGCGCGCTCGCGACGCCGGGTGCGCCGCGCGCCGAAGCGCTCGACGGCCTGGCCGCAGCGCTCGAGCGGCTCGGCCGCCGCGCGGACGCGGGAGAGGCGCGCGCGCAGGCCGCGAAAATCGGCGCGGGCCCGTTCGCGAGCCGCTTCGAGCGCGGGCTCGCGTTCGCGCGGCAAGAGCGCTGGGCGGACGCCGCCGCCGAGTTCGCGGCCGCGCGGTCGCTCGCGCCGCGCGACGTGACGATCGTGCGCGCGTTCGCCAACGCGCTCGTCGAGGCGGGACGGCTCGACGAGGCCGAGCGCGCGTACACCGACGGGCGCGCGGCGTTTCCGCAGGACGCGGCGCTCCTCGAAGGTCACGGGCTCCTGCGTGCGCGGGCGGGGCGGCACGCCGAGGCGCTCGCGCTGTTCGACGAGGCCGCGCGCGCGGGCGCCGCGTCGGCCACGCTGCACTACAACAGGGGTCTGAGCCTCGAGGCGCTCGCGCGCCCCGACGACGCGGCCGCGGCCTACCGCGAGGCGATCCGCCGCGACGCGAAGCTCGCGCCGCCGCACAACAACCTCGCGATCCTCCTGTACTTCAAGCACGACCTCGCGGGCGCGCGGGCCGAGTTGCAGCGCTTCCGCGAGCTGGGCGGCACCCCGCACCCCGACTTCGTGAAGGCCCTCGGCCCCGGCTGATCGGATCCGGTCAACCGCTCACGTTGCGCGCGACCGCCGCGGGCGGGTTACGCTCGCTTCGCTCGCTAAACCCGCCCCTACATTTGCTCGCTGAACCCGCCCCTACGTGTGCTCGCTGAACCCGCCCCTACATTTGCTCGCTGAACCCGCCCCTACATTTGCTCGCTGAACCCGCCCCTGCGTGCGCTCGCTGAACCCGATTGCTAGTTGATGTCCGCGCCCGGCACCAGCGTCGCGGGATCGATGCCGGCGGCGCGCAGCGCGCGCTCCCACACGGCGTCGGGCAGCTCGTCGAACACGAGGCGCGGATCGGGCGGCAGCGCGACCCACGCGCCCTCGGACAGCTCCTGCTCGAGCTGCCCCGGACCCCAGCCGGCGTAGCCGACGTAGCAGCGCAGCGTGCGCGTGCCGGCGCCCGACAGGCGCGCCAGCGTCTCGCGGTTGGTGATCAGGTAGATCCCGCCGCTCACCTCGAGCATGCCCTCCGGTGCGGTCTGCGGCGTGCCCGCGGACGGCGCCGAGGGCGC
>JABLTH010012738.1_pt1 | contig 71917 bp, 60 predicted proteins | sample 7875711 | NCBI WGS metagenome assembly JABLTH01 (sample SAMN14941262, study PRJNA633318) | bioreactor metagenome | isolation source: bioreactor | place: China | collected 2019-03-05 | reverse complement strand
CCCACGCCCCAAAACGATCCAAAATGTAGTGGAGACTTTGGGGGGTCACTGAGCGGATTTTCCTGATAATCCGCATTTTTCATCGCGTAACTGTCGAACTTGGGTTGGTGGCGATGCTTGATTCGCGATACGCGCGGCGGTACTCTCGCGTTTTTTCAGAAGGACTTTTCGATGAAGAAAGTGCTCATTCCAACCAAACTGGACAAAGTTGCCCGCGAGACGCTCGAATCACATGGCCGATATCTCGTGGTTCAAGAAGAGGTTTCGGATCTGGCCGCGTTCGCCGCCGCGCATGCCGATGCGTATGCGATGATCGTGCGTAGCGAGAAGGTCACCGCGGCGGTGCTCGAAGCCCTGCCGCAGTTGAAGGTGATCGTGCGCGCGGGGTCGGGCTTTGACACGATTGATGTCAAACGCGCGCGAAAGCGGGGCGTGGATGTCATGACGACGCCGGGGGCCAATGCCAACGCCGTGGCCGAAGAAGTCATTGCGATGATGCTCGCCGATGCGCGGCATCTCGTGGCCGCGGACCCATCCACGCGCGCGGGGAAATGGGAGAAGAGCAAGTTCATGGGCCGCGAGATCAGCGGCAAGACCATCGGCATTGTGGGTTTGGGCGCCGTCGGCCAGTTGGTTGCAAGGCGATTGAGCGGATTCGATGTGAAACTGGTGGGCTTTGATCCGGTGATCTCGGAAGAGCGCGCGCGGGCCTTTGGCGTGGAAGTCATGGACCTCGCATCGGTTTTTGAAAAGGCCGACTACGTCACGCTGCACATTCCCGAAAACGCCGAGACCAAAGGCGTCGTGAACGCCCCGTTGCTCTCGCGCATGAAGAAGGGCGCGACGATCATCAACTGCGCGCGTTCGGGTGTCATAGTCGAAGACGATCTTCGCAAGATGAAAGCCGAGAAAGGCCTGCGTTTTCTGAACGACGTTTATCCCAAGGATGCGGAAGGGCCGAAGACGGTCTCTGATGTTGCCGACTTGATGCTGCCGCATCTTGGGGCGAGCACGAAGGAGGCGAATTTCAAAGCGGCGCTCCTCGCGGCCAAGCAGTTGATCGAGTTGGATGAAAAGGGCATCAGCTCGTTCATCGTCAACCGCGATATTCCCGCCGGCCTCGACCGTTCCTATGCGGACCTTGCGTTCACGCTCTCGCGCTTCTGCCGCCAGATGATCGGCCCGGATGCGAAGTTGAAATTGATCGAGACGAGCTTCTACGGCTCGCTCAAATCCTACTCGAACTGGCTGCTCGTCCCGATTGTCGCGGCGTTGAGCGAATCGGAAGAATTTGACCGGTCGTCCGACGCGAAGACGGCGTTGAAATATCTTTCGGACATGGGTGTGAAATACACCGATCGCGAGCCGGACAACCGGAAGGGCTACGAAGATTCGATCACGCTGGACCTGACGGCCTCCGTCGGCGGCGACATGCTCCGCAACGCGAGCATTCGCGGCACCGTCGCGGACGGCATCCTGATGATCGCGCGCATCAATGATTTTCAGAAGCTCTACTTCGAGCCGAAGGGGAACACGGTTGTTTTGGCCTACAAGGATCGCCCCGGCGTGCTGGGCCGCATCGGCGCGGCGTTGGCCAACGCGGATGTCAACATTGACGACGTGCGGAATCCGCACGACACGAAAGGCGAGAACTCCATCGCCATCGTGAAGGTGAATCGCCCGGTGTCCAGCGATGTCGTCGGCGCGATCGCGAAAGACATTGGCGCGCACACCGCCTTTTGCGTCACGCTCTGATCCGCGTCACTCGCGGCCGTAGGGCGGCGGGCTGACCGTGACTTCGATCGGCGGGGGCGCGCCGCCGGGCGGAGGACCGCGGAAGAACGTGTCGAAGGGATTCATCCGCTGCGCCGTCTCCTGCAATTGAACCATGCGGTATTCGGAGCGCGCAGAAGAATAGACGAACCATGCGATGACCATGGTGAGCACTTGCGTGTTGATCAAGCCCCACACGAAGAGGGCGGCGGCCAGCCAGCCTCCCAACGTCACCGCCCGTCGCGTGGCCTCCAACCTTCCCCACTTGCGGCTCATCAACGCGCGGAAAACGCGCCCGCCATCCATCGGGAAACAGGGAATCAGGTTGAAAACCGCGAGCGCGATGTTTGTGACCGCCAGCACCCACAATACGAGTTGAGCCGCCTCCGAGAGAAGGGGCATTGCGAGGCGGAGGAGTCCATAGAACAATCCGCCCAGCGCTATGCTGACGAGCGGTCCGGCGATGGCGATATGAAGCTCGTCCATCGCCCGCGTGGGAATTCGGGCCAGCCGCGCAATCCCGCCGATCGGTGTGAGCACAATATCAACTGTTCGAATGCCCTTGGCCATACCGGTGAAAGAGTGGCCAAGCTCGTGCAGCGCCACGCTGGCGAAGAGGCCGATGGCGGTCAGCCCACCCCAGGCCCATGAAAATTCGAGCATGTTGCTGTAGCGCCAGGCGAACCATGGCAACAGCAGCAATAGCGACCAGTGGATCCGAATTGGGATACCGCGGACGGTCAGTAGTTTTAATGAGCCAAACACGCTTGAAATCCGTTCTGGCTTGCCTTGAAGGGGCAAGCCGCTATCGTTTTCTCCACAAATTATGGAGGTTTCAGAATGAGAAGGTCGTTGTACTTTGCCGGATTGTCAATGCTTACGCTTGGTCTTTCCACGTCGCCATCTCTGGCGCTTTGGGGCAAGACCACAACTTCGACGGAGTCGAGCAATGCCGATATGAAACTCGGCGAATACAAGGGGCTCAAGCAGGCCATTGGATGCAAAGATTTCGACAACCAGGCCGGGTGGTCCGGAAGTTGGGATTTGGGACAGAATCTCGCGATCATGCTCGAATCTGCCTTGTTTGACTCGGGCCGTTTTGTCGTCGTGGAGCGCGGCAAATTGACGGATGTCATCGCGGAACAAGATTTGGCCGCCAGCGGGCGCGCCGCGCCCAGCAAGGTGGCGCAGACGGGCAAAATCCGCTCGGCCCGCTATTTGGCGACCGGATCGGTCACGACGGTGGATGAGTCGCAGTCGGGCGGGGGCGGCGGCATTTCTTTTGGCGGTGTGCGTTTGGGCGGCGGCAAGTCTGAAGCCCAGATCACTGTGATCGTGAAGCTCATTGACACGACCACCGGCGAAATTGTGGCCAAGCAAAACGTGACCGGCAAGGCCGGCAACACCAGTTTGAGCGTTGGTCTTTCGGTGGGCGGAGTCAACACGGACCTCGGCGGCTTCAAGAAGACGCCGATCGGCCAGGCCGCGCAGGACTGCATCAATCAGGCGGTCGCCTTCATCGCGAAACAGATGGAAGTGTTCCCGTTTGAAGGCTCGGTCATCAAGGTGGCGGGAAACGGCCAGGTGATCATCAATCGCGGATCAGAATTCGGCGTGGAAGTCGGCCAGGAACTGGTGATGACGACGGAGGGCGAAACCTTGACGGATCCCGACACGGGCGCGGTTCTCGGCAAAGAAGAGGGCGAGGTGATCGGCAAGCTCAAGGTTGCCAAAGTCGCTGAGAAAATGTCCTACGCTGATGTTGTGGACGGCGATCATAATCCCGCCGCAGGAACGGTCGTTTCCGTGGCGAAGTAATCTTCGCGACAGATTGAAGATTGCAGGGGCGCTCGCGCAATCGCGAGCGCCCTTTTTTCATCGCGAATTTTTGGAAAAACGCTGGAGGGCCACGCTTTGTCGTGGCCGAAAATACTGACGCATCGCTTCTCTCCGCGGGCGCGGCGCGCGCACCAGCGCGAAAATAGGTTCTGGGATAGCCTCTAATGTTGTGCGTCTGACCCCTTTGAGGCTCGTTTCGTCGGTGAAGTGAAAAGGCGGAGAGGTGTCGCGGTGGAAGCGAATTTATTCCACGGGGATCAGGTCCGGAATGGCGGTGGTGTCGTCGTCGTCGCTCGAAGTTTCGGGTGTGGCGGAGCGAGGATCTTCTCCGAGTCTCCGGACGCGCACGGTCGGATTTTTTTCGCGTTGCGCGGCGTCTTCTCGAAGCGGGGCGAGGTCCACGCCATTTTCCATGAGCTTTTTGGCCATGGCTTCGTTGGTTGGGTCGAGGATGAAGGAGCGTTTCCAGTATTCGAGGGCCTTGTCGGGTTTGCCGGTTTTTTCCATGACGTCGCCCATGTGTCCCACGATGGTGGGGTCTTCGGGCATGAGATTGGCGGCGCGCAGGAGGGCTTTGAGCGCGTTGTTGAAGTCGCCTTTCATGAAGTAAATCCAGCCCAGCGTGTCAATGAAGGCGGCGTTATCGGGGTCCATTTCGAGCGACTTTTTTGAAAGTTCCATGGCTTCGTCGAGCCGTTCGCCTTTCTCGGCCAGCATGTAGGCGATGTAGTTGTAGGCCTCGTTGTTTTCGGGGTCCATTTCGATGCATCGGCGGAAGTCTTCTTCGGCTTTGGCGAGATCGCCCACGCGCTCATGGGCTGCGCCGCGCCAGAAGTAGAACATGGAGGTGAAGAGGGCATGGCCGTCGGGTGATTGTTCGGCGAGATCTGCGGCGCGATTCAAAGCCGCCAGGGCTTCGGGGTATCGGTTGGCGCTGCTGTTCATCAGGCCGAGGAAGACATAGAGTTCCGCGTTTGTGGCGGCTCTATTCGCCATGATGTTCAGGACTTTGATGGCTTTGTCGGTGGTTTCCGATTTTTTCTCCCGGAGCATGGCCTGCGCAAAATCTTCGACATAGGCGAAGGCGCGAGTCATGGATTGCTGTAGGACTTCGGCGGTTTCCTCCAATTTCCCTGCTTTCAGGAGGGCGATGGCGTATTGCGAGTAGAAGCTGGGGGTCATGGGTTCCAGCTTCTGCGCGGTGAGGAGTTGGTTCGCGATTTTGAATTCTTGAACGGCGGCTTCGAATTCCTTGTTGCTTAACCGCACGTAGGCGCTCATTTCGGCCAGGCGTGCGTCTTTGGGGAGTTTTTTGCGCCCGGCTTCCAGAATTTTCATTGCGGCCGCGGAGTCCGTTCTGACGAGGAGAGCGGATTGTTTGATAAAAGGCGCGGCATCAACGGGTTTGCCATTGGCGGCTTTTTGGAACCAGGCGAGGGCGTTGGTCGAGTCGCCGCCCTGCTCATAGATTTCGCCGAGGTAGTAGGGGATGAAGCTTCCGCTCGGATTTTTCTCGGCAAGAGCTTTCAGGCCCGCGATGGCCTTTTCGCGATCTCCGGCTTCGACGAAGGTCAGGGCCAGGCGCTGTTTGACGCGGAGGTTGCCGGGGTTGGCTTTTTCGATTTCCGTGAAAAGGGGGAGGGCGTCTTGAAAGTCGCCGCGCATGATGTAGAGCGTGCCCAGACGGAATTTGAGCGAGTCGTCTTTCGGGTGGGCGCGAACGGATGTCTTGAGGTGTTCGATGACGCCGGCCTGGAGGTTCTTTTCGCGGGCGTCGGCTTCTCCGCCGGCGATGCGTTGCGCGAGCATATCCGACAGGAGGCGGACGAGTTCACTGGGGTCCTCAACGCGTCGGATGCCTTCGTTGAGGATGAGTTCCGCGGGATAAAATCGCTTCTGCCGGATGAGGATATTGGCCATTTCCAGGTAGGCCGTGGGCGATGAGCCATCGAGGCGGCAGGCTTTGGCGTAGGTGTCGAGGGCCTTTTGATTCAGGTCTTCGGCGCGATAGACGAGGGCGAGCCAGAGGAAGCCTTTGGCCGATTTTGGATTGCGCGCGCAGAAGCCCTCCATCACGTCGCGCGCTTCGGCGAAGCGACGTTGGGTCAGGAGGGCAAGGGTCGCGCGAAAGTGCAGCTCTTCGTTGGTTGGATCCGCCCTGGCGGCGGCGAGATAATTGGATGCGGCCGCGGACTGTTGATCGTTGAGATCGTTGACCACGCCCTGGCCCAAATAGGCCATGGCTTCGACGCGCGCCTTGTCTTCCGAAGTCAGACTTCGGCCAGGCTCGGGCTTTGTGGTGCTGCACCCGGCGGCGGCCAACAGGCACAGCACGGCGCACATGCCGTTATGGAGCTGGGAAGCTCTCATCGAAAACCATGCCGTTTAGACCGCGCGCCGCCGCGGATGTTTACTTCTTTTTGTGGCGATTTGCGCGCAAGCGCTTCCGACGTTTGTGTTTGGCCATTTTCTTGCGGCGTTTTTTCTTGATGGATCCCATGTTCCTCTCCCGGACAAAAAGTGATTTCGGTTATGGCACGAGTTTGTTCAAAGGAATTTCGATAATACCTTGTGCGCCCGCCGTCTTCAACTGCGGGATGAGATTTCGTACGGCGGTTTCATCCACGACGGTTTCCACGGCAAACCAGCCTTTGCTCGCGAGGCCGTTGATGGTGGGGGCGTGTAGCGAGGGAAGCAGGCGGGTGACCTTCGTCAGGGCGGCCTTTTTCACGTTGAGTTTGAGCAGCACTTTGGTCTCGGCGGCTAACGCGCCGCGCAGCAGCATGGCGATTTGCTCGATCTTTGCGCGCTTCCATTTGTCGGCCCAAGCCTTTTTGTTGGCGATGAGGCGGGTGGTGGATTCGAGCACGGTTTCCACGATGCGCAGGTTATTTGCGCGGAGCGAGGAGCCGGTTTCGGTGATGTCCATAATGGCATCCACCAACTCGGGCGCCTTCACTTCGGTGGCGCCCCATGAAAATTCGACTTCGGCTTTGACCTTGTTCTGCGCGAGGTATTGGCGGCAGATGCCGACGGCTTCGGTGGCGATACGTTTGCCTTCGAGGTCTTTTACGGATTTGATTGGGGAGTCGTTCGGCACGGCCAGCACCCATCGAACGGGGCGGAGGCCTTGTTTGGCATAAACGAGATTGGCGACTTCGTGAACGTCGGATTGATTTTCAACAACCCAGTCGCGGCCGGTGAGTCCAACGTCCAACATGCCGTGTTCAACATAGCGGCTGATTTCCTGCGCGCGAATGAGGCGGGCGGTGATTTCCGGATCGTCCACGCTCGGCACATAGGAGCGGGAGCCGGAGGAGATGTTGAATCCCGCCTTCTTCATCATGGCGAAGGTGGATTCCTGAAGGCTGCCCTTGGGCAGGCCGAGCACGAGTTTCCGTTGCGTAGCTGTCATGAACTGTTCCTGATGTAAAGAGGGGCCGAACACTACATGAGGTTCGGCGCGATGTCAGCATTGAGTTGCGGCAAAGTTTGACGAAGGTTCACGAGCGGACGACCACGCGCCGCCCGCTCAGGTGCACTTTCCCGAGGGCGATGAGTTGCAGCGCCTCGGGATAGGCAATGAATTCGGCTTCTTGAATGCGGCTTTGCAACGATTCCGGCGTGTCGTTATCCAGAATGGGGACCGGACGTTGGAGGATGATGGGTCCGGTGCCCATGCCGCTATCCACAAAGTGAACGGTGCAGCCGGTGATTTTTGCGCCATATTCGACCGCCTTTTTCCACGCTTCCGGCCCGGCAAAAGAGGGGAGCAGGGCGGGATGGATGTTCACGATGCGGCTGGGGAAGGCGCCCAACAGGCGGTCTTTGATGATCCGCATGAATCCGGAGAGGACGACCATGTTCACGCCGCGCCGCTGGAGTTCCTTCACGACGCGCTCCTCGGCGGCGCCATCGAGTTTGGTTCTGAAGGGTGAGGCATCCACGTGCTCGGCGGGAATGCCGGCTTTGCGCGCGCGATTCAGAATCATGGCGCCGGGCACATCGGAGATCACGCAGGCGACTCGCGCGTCCAGTTTGCCGGCGGCGATTGCATCGAGGACGGACTGCATGTTGCCGCCGATCCCCGACCCAAGAACTCCGATCGTCAACATGCCGGTGGCTCCCTCGCCGCTGATCAGTAGTGGTATTCGCTGCCGCCGATGAATTCGCGAATCAGCGATTTCGCCGGCACCACGCTGTCGTCCGTCCACTCCGTGAGTTGGTTGAAGAACTCATAGACGCGGCGGGCGCGAATATACGCATCCTGCCGCTTGGGTTCGTCTTTGTAGAGTTGCATCGCCTCGGGAAAGTATTTGAAGAGTTTGTGCTTCAGGATGGGCAGTTCGTAGGGCATGGCGCTGTTCACGAGATAGTCCACCGTTCCGATGAAGGGGATAATGTTTTTAAGTTCGCTCTTCCGCACATAATGCCAGTGCGTCAGCGTCGGCAGCGGTTTCAAGTTGCGGTGCCAGCTATCGCGAATCATACGGCGCAGCAGGCGATTGTCCGCCCATCGCATGAACACGCCCGCCTTGTCGCGGACCTGGCCAAGCGTCTCGATGTAGAGGCGGAATTTCTTGGCGGCGGGGATGCTGTAGGTCATGCCGTCGTAGAGACCGTGGAGGCTGTCAATGAGCAGAATCTGATGCGGTTCGAGGCGCAATTCGTGGACGTCCAATTTGCGCGTGCCGGTTTTGAAGTCGTAGTGCGGGGTTTTGATCGTCTTGCCGGCGAGCAGGTCCACCAGATGTTTATTGATCAGTTCGAGGTCCAGCGCCTGTGGCGTTTCATAATCATAGTCGCCGAACTCGTCCTTCGGGTGCATTTCGAGGTCGAAGAAATAGTGGTCAATATTGATGGCCACCAGTTCCTTTCCTTCGGCCTTGAGTCGTTCGCCCATTTTGATGGTCGTCGTGGTTTTTCCGGATGAAGACGGGCCGGCGATGATGACGATGCGGACCTCGGGGAGTCGTTCGATGATTCTTTCCGCCCCGCGCGCCACTTCCTGGTGATAGCGCTCGTCGCACGCCGCAATCAGTTGGGGAAAACGCCCGTTGCGGATGATGTCATTCAGGCCGTCAATCGTTTCGCAGCCGTGATCCATATTCCATCGAAGGACTTCATAAATCTTCTTGTAGGGGATGTTGTCCGTCGCCTCGAACTTATCCATCCGCGCCGCGCGCGCCTGCGCGCGCTGGTGGCGATAGATAATGTAGGCGCGCGAGGTCTTCACGTGTCCGTGCTTGATCAGCGTCGCCTCGACAATATCCTGAATGTCCTCGACGGAGGGAATCGAGCCTTGCTGAAAAACTTCGCACAGCGTGCGCTCCACTTCACGCGCGAGATATTCCGCCGTTTCGCGGTCGGTTCCCCCGACGGACGCCGCCGCTTTGAAGATGGCTGTCGCCACCCGGTCCCGGTCGTACGCCACTATATTTCCATCACGCTTTACGATCTGTTTAATCGGACAGGTGTTGTCGCTCATGGTGCGGAGAGAATAGCTTTCGGTCGGGGCGCATTCCAAGCCCTAAATCGCTCCGGCGTCTGCGGCGCGAGGTGGGCGCGGGGCGGGGGAGAGGCAAGAAATGATTTCAGATTGGTGATTGTCAGTGCGCCCGGGTGTTTCATAGAGTGGGGAGACTTTGATCGCTTTGAACAAAGTCCTGTTTCTCTCGCCCCAGCCGTTTTTTCAATCGCGCGGTTCGCCCATCCGCGTGGCCGTCACCACGAGGGCGTTGGCCGCGCTCGGTCTCGACGTGGACCTGTTGACGCTGCCCATCGGGGAAGAACACAGCACGCCCGGCGTGCGTGTCATCCGGGTGGCCAACCCCTTCCGCGTAAAAAACATCCCCATCGGCCCATCGGCTCATAAGGCGATATTCAATATTTTAATCCTCTTCAAAGCCATTGCATTGGCCCTGCGCAACCGCTACGACGTGATTCATGCCGTCGAAGAGACCGCCATCAGCGCCCGGATCGCCTCGTGGTTCTGCGGCGCGCGGGTCATTTTTGAGCGTCATTCGGATCCCAAATCGCATCGCGCAGGCTCTCTTAAGAACATGGTTCTTTCGGTGTATAGCCGGATCGAAGCCCTCGCCGTTTGTGTTGCCGATGCGGTCATTTGCACGGGACCCGGCATGGCCAAGCAGATTCGGGCGCGCTTCCCGCAAAAAACCGTGCACCATATTTTTGATTTGCCTTCGTCTTTTGCCGAACCCGACGCGGCCCGTGCGCAAGCTCACCGCGCGAAGCTGCAAAAAACGGCCGATGAAGTGCTCGCGCTCTACGTGGGTTCCTTCGCCGTCTATCAAGGTCTTGATCTCATGTTTGACAGCATGCCCATCGTGCTGGCCGAAAACCTCACCGTGCGATTCGTCATCATTGGCGGCAGCCCCGAGCAAATTGCCGAGCGGAAACATTGGCTTGCCGAACGGGGGATCACCGATCGAGTCACCTTTGTCGGGTCCGTGCATCCGGATGAACTGCCCGACTATCTTTGCGCCGCGGACCTTCTCCTCTCGCCTCGTTCCAGTGGTCTGAATACGCCGCTGAAACTTCTCGACTATCTCAAAGCCGAGCGCGCCATTATTGCCACGGATATTCCGGCCAACCGGCAGATTCTTGACGACGCCTGCGCTGAGCTGGTGGCGGCCAACCCCGCCGGATTTGCCGGCGGCATTCTTCGCCTCGCCGACGCTCCCCACGAACGCCGACGGCTTGCGCTCAACGGGCGAAAGTTGATGGACGAGACCTACAACTTCGAGGAATTCAAACGCCGCCTGAACCGCTGCTACGCCGCGCTGCCGGCTTCCTCCGGTTTTCGTTTCGTCCTTCCGGCCCTTGTGGGCATTGCGATTGTGTTGACCCTGTTCGCTTTGGACATAGTGTTTTAATTTTGGAGACATCGCGCAGGGAGCAGGCCGAGGGACTGAAAGCCTCCGCCCGCCGGGGCGGGGCGGAGGTGTTTTACAACTCTCGGCGATCAACCTACATCTTTGTGGCGCTGATCGGCACATGCTTGTAGGGCGAGTGCCAGTGCTCGATGAAGTCAATCTGCAACGCCTTGCCGTCGTCGCTAATCGTCGCATCAATCTCGCCTTCGCCGACGCGGGGATTCGTGAACGGACCCTTCACGGACTTTCCATCCTGCGAGAAGGTTCCACCCAGATGGCGACGCGCGAAAGCGCCGTCGTCATACATGGCGAACGTTCCATCCGCGTTAAACTTCCACCAGGTTTTGCCCTGATCCGCCTGATTCACAGCGGCCCACTGTCCGACAACGCTGCCGCCCGACGACTTGTCGCCATCGCCGCCGTTTTTTTCGCACGCGGTCGTCAATCCCATCGCAGCCACAACCGCCACGCACCCCATTCCACGCGCCAACCTGCGCAAGCTCAACATAGCATCTCCTTTTTGTTATTACGTTAAAACTACCAAGCTCTGACTGTTTTTATGTAATTACATGTCGGGGAGCAATGGAATTGTCGCAGAAATTTCAGTTTCTGCGGTCATTCCCCAAAGGGGTCAGTCCGTGCATATGTGCAAAATCAGCTTTGCGGCAGCCGACGGAAGCGCTGCATTAAAGCAGGTGGGCGAAGGGTGCGGATGGCGCCGTAGTGCGCGTTATGGCTCGGAGTCGAACGCTGGCTGCCGCTTATTCGCGGCAACAGGGAGTCAATTTTCAGGTGTCGTTCCGTGCTCACCCAATATTGGTGCATGGCGATATAGGAGAGCATCAGCGGCGTCGCGTTCCGGGACTCAAGCTGTTCGGAAGCTCGCGCGTAGAAATCACAGGATTCAGCGCAGCGACCGAAGGACCGGAGAAGAAGTCCGTAGAGATACACAAATACCGGGTCATCGCAGCCGGCGTCGCGCAATGCGTCGGCTTGTTTCAACAAATCTTCTTTGAGCGAAAAAACAAACTGATTCGTGTTGGAGAAGCGGGCCATTTCTCCGAAGAAATTCGAGAGATATTCTTCGTGGTCGGGGCATGGCGTGCCGTATTGGTTATGGGCTTCCTGCCACGGTTGTTGTTTCCACTCGGCCTTTTTTTCTGCGCAAACTTTGTCATCGTCATTCCGTCGGGGTCGTCGGGTGGCAGCGACCAGTTGGCCCCCTCGCGCAGTTGAGCATAAACAGCCGGATTAAGGAGGGGTGGGGGGCGGACGGACACCGGCGGTTGGCTCGCATCCGCAGCACTGAGCCATAGACCGATGAATAGAATCCCCGCCCACCCAAGCGCGACACGCATATCGGCGTCCCCAAGTATTATTTGGTCTATAACCGCCGCCCCCCTCGTCCATCTGTAGGAAGAGGTGCGTCGCCAGCGACTGAAGCGTCCGGTCGAACCGTGGGGATTGGTCGGAGGAGAAACGGGCGGCGGCGGGATATCCAGGAGCGGCAGAGTGTCGGGTGACGCATGGTTCACGCAGGGATAGCGCGCGGTCTGCGGGGTGAGTGAAAAGGAAGGGGTGGGATGGAACGTTGCGGCGCGGTCTTTAGTGCAATGTATTTCCAAAAGGGCAGAATGGTTGTAGAGTTCGCGAAAGGAGATTGAGCTATGGATAACATGTTGCCGTTAATTATTCAGCTGGCGAGCGGGGCGGTGGGTGGAAATGTCGCCGGGTCATTGATGAAAAAATTCTCGATGGGGACGCTGGTGAATTCGATTCTTGGAATCGTTGGCGGCGGGCTTGGGGGACAATTGCTGGGCATGTTGGGCATGAACGTGGCGACGGGCGGCGTGGACGTGAAGAGCGTCGTCGGGAGTCTTGCCAGCGGCGGTGTGGGCGGCGGCGCCTTGCTTGCCATCGTCGGCATTATCAAGAGCGCTCTCGCCAGGAAATAACCCAAAGGGTCGCCGATCGGGGTATCATCCCGATCCCACAGGCGAAGCGGAACACATCTCGCAATGCGTGACCGGGAATACGTTTGTGTATGCTGGTCGCCAATTCAGTCACCATGACTTTCCCTGTCGAGGGGTTCCAGACCCTTGGAGGCTAAAGAGGTTCTGGGATAGCCTCTACGCATCTTTTTTGGGCGAAATCCAATTTCACTGCGGCTCGAATTTGCGCACGCGGAGGCGATAGAACTGCAGCGGCTCCTGCGGGTCGTTCGTGATCACATTCACCGGAGGAGTTCCCCAAATGTCCTCTTCCAGCACGCTCCACACGCCCGATTCAATCGAGGTCGCGCCCTCGAGCGTGTAAAGTCGCCAGTCGGCGCTGGGCCATGAGTAGCGTTGGCCGAGTATTTCATAGACGCGGTTTGTCGCAATTTCGTCCATTTCGTTTGTGTACACGACGTCGTAATAGTTCGTGCCATAGGCGATGCCGATTTCTACGGCAAGCACCGAAGCAGCGTTCGTGGGGTCGGTCCCGGCAATGAACTCCGACCCGTTGTCCGATCCGTCGTCGTCGCTGTCGGCTTCGCGCACGGCATTCGTCGGGCCGCCGAAATGTTCGAACTCCCACGCGTTCGGCAGCCCGTCGCCGTCGTTGTCATCCGTCACGGTCACCAGCCACGTAACCGATGTCGAACCCGGCCACACGCCGTCTGTTACTTCGACGGCAAGCTGATAGTTGCCCGCATCGCCGAGCATCGTAATGTTTGTATAAACATCCGCGTTGTCGCCGATGGGGAAGCCATCCAGCGTCCACGCATACATCAGCGTTCCGCCATTCGGACTGGACGCCGTTACGCTGAATAGATTCGTCTCCAGCTCGCCGATCGTCACCGTGTCATTCGTCGGCGATTGCGACAGGATTTCGACAGGCGGCAAGCCAATTTCGAGTTCAAACCGCTCATACACCGCATTCCCATCGCTATCCCGCAGCCAGATCGTGATCGGGAACGTGCCCGTCTCTGTCGGCGTTCCACTGATCTCGCCGCCCGGCGAAATCGTCAGCCCCGCGGGCAAATCGCCGTGCAGCGCGATCGCCATGTTGAAGAATGAACCTGCGGCAACACGAACGACGTTAGACAGCCCGGATGGAACGCTATTCTGATTGGAATCATTATTGCCCCACGAGGTCACGCTGCCATCCGCCTTCAACGCCAGACCATGAAACGATCCGGCAGATACCGCCACGATATTGGATAGATTCGCCAACGCGCTGATCTGGCCGTCAGAATCATCTCCCCATCCGCGAACGGCGCCATCAGACAGCAGCGCCAGAGAAAAAGAGCCTCCCGCAGATATTTGGGTCACGTCCTCCAAATCCGGGGGAACGTTTGTTTCTCCACGCCTGCCTCCGCCCCACGCCGTCACCGTGCCATCCGATTTCAGCGCCAGAGCAAACTCGCGGCTCGCAGAAATCGCGACAACGCCTGCCAAATTCGTCGGCACATCCGTTTGCCCATACCTATTATCTCCCCACCCTCTCACAACGCCGTTGGACAGCAGCGCAAGTCCATAATGATTGCCTGCCGAAACAGCGACGACACCGGGGAATTGTGTCGCACTGGAATTTCCCCACCCCACAATTGTTCCGTCCGATTGCAGGGCGAGGTTGTGCGCATAGCCGGCGGAAATCTGGGTCACATTCGATAGCCCGCCCGGAACGGTTAACTGTCCATCGCCATTGTCCCCCCATGCCGCGACGGTGCCGTCGGACTTCAATGCCAGGCTATGAAGGTATCCGCCCGAAACATCCACCGCATCCGTCAGGTTCGTCGGAACATTGCCCTGCTCGTCTTCGTTATCCCCCCACACAACAACCCTCGGCGCGCCCCACACATACGTTCCCGATCCATACAGCGCTTGCAGCGTCACGCTATAGGCTGCGCCATTGGTCGCAACGGGCAGCGTCTTCGGCATGATTTTCAGGTCGAGCCGGAGGAGAATCACGTCTTCCGTCTGAATGTTGTAGTCTGCCAGAGTTTGCTGCCCCTCCAACTCCACGCCCTGAAAGAAGAGGCGCTGGTCTTCGGGCGGGATTCCCTTTTCCGTCTCAATCTGATCTCGAACGCTGGCGACCGTGTCGTTGCCCTCGACCTCGAACGCATTCGTCCATTGTCCGGGAAGCTCAACAAATATCTGCATCGCAAACGCCGCATGCGCCCACGTCAGCGTCGCCAACGTCCATACCGCAAGCAGCCGCTTCATGCTTCAACCTCCTTCGATACACTTCGGACAATTTCGCGCTCGATCGAACACTCATCCATAACTCCATTACACCCTCGCGCGACGGCGCAACCACATCAGCAACCCCACGCCCGACATCAACAGGAACGTGGACGGTTCCGGGACGGCGGTGATTACGAAGTTGTCCACGCGTGCGACGGCTAGCTCTCCCCGCGCGGCCCACAATTTCATACCAATGCCGTCAGTGTCCGGATGCGCAATCAATGCATCGGTCAGATCAATCGTGATGTGGGTCCATGTCTCGCGCGGCGCCCATATTTCGTTTTCAGCGGGCGCGCCCACGCCCTGCCCACCCACCCAATAGGAGATACCGAAAGGCCGGTCGTTGGACGGAGTCAGACCGACAATCAGGGATGTGTCAGGTGAAAAGCTCCACTCGTGCGGAGAAAAGTAGAGATCAAACGACAGTGTGACGGTCTGTCCGATATAGGGCGAAAAATCAATTGAAGGCGTGGAAACTTGCGGCTCGAGGTTTACCTCGTACATATCGGGAAGCTCCAGCATTTTTGCTCCCGACAATTCGTAAACGCCCGGATATGAACCCGAGGGATTCACCCTTCCGGACCAGCCCGTCGGCAACTGGTATTCCGCAGTGCTCTGAAAGTCTTCACTGAAAAGAATCACATCAGCTTTTGAACCGGAAGACAGACAAAGCGCGAAGCTCGCAACCAAAGCCCAAACAACGCGCGATAACGAACGATTTGTATACATGATAATCTCCTCCGAATTCCAATCATCCCCGATTCTGCCAGCGCGCACAACCCTACTTTGGTAGGGGGTGGTGCACTTGTGCGAGCAGAGGTGGTCGCGGCGCCTGGACCGCCGGAACCTCTAACGGGTGACCCCGATGCTGCCCCGATGCCCCCGCCCCTTGCGATGGGCGAGCAGGCCCGCGCCGAGGCCGACGAGGAGCAGGGCAGCCGTGCCGGGTTCCGGGACGGCGGTGATTACGAAGTTGTCGAGAAAGGCCGTCATGGTATTTTCGCGAGCGGCCCACAGTTTCATGTCAATGCCATCCGTATCCGGGAAAGCGGCGAGGCTGTCGGTCAAATCCAACGTGACCGTGGTCCATTGCATATTGGGACCGTAAATCGTGTTTCCCGAAGGCGCGCCCACGCCCTGTCCACCCACCCAGGTTGAAACATCAAACGGACGCCGGCTGGAATCCGTGAAACCGACGATGAGCGAAGTGTCCGGGGCGAGGTTTTCATCGTCCCAGTTGTAAAAATCAAAGGACAACGTGATCGTCTGCCCGGCATAGCTGGAAAAATCAATGACCGACGTGGAAAACATCGGTTCATGGGCGTAGTTGCTTTCGTCCATCAACAGCACATTCCCTGCCACCGGACTCCAGGTGACCACGGGTACGTAGTCCAGACTATATTGCGCCGTGCCGGACCAACCGGTGGGCAAGGAACCCACCGTCACGGATTCGAAATCCTCGCTCCAGATGATGTCGGCCTGGGCAAGCGGGGCGAATGGCAAGCCGATGAGGCAAAGAGCCAGACTGCCTAACAGGAAGCGGCGTTTGGATTGGATGGAATGATGCGTTTTCATATTTGTGTGTAGTGTGATGGTTTTCATGGTTTTGCGTGGTTGTTATTTTTTGCCGGAGATTTTTCTATTTCCGCCCCTTGCGATGGGCGAGCAGGCCCGCGCCGAGGCCGACGAGGAGCAGGGCGGCCGTGCCGGGTTCGGGGACGACTTCCAGCACGAGGCTGCCCTGGCGGAAATAGGCGGCTTTGCCACTGCCGAGATCGTATTTGTTCTCAGCGCCCCAGTTTTGGATGTTCAGTTGTGAAAAGTCCGTCGTGGTGCCGTCAATGAGCGTGTAGCTGCCCTCGGCGATGCTCTCGTCCAGGCCCAGTACGTCGGCAATGCCAAAGCTGGTATCCAGGGTGACACTCCCTGTGACCGTGAGCGGGAGCGCGGGATCGAGGGCGATCTTGGCTCCGGCATCCAAAGTGAGATTTCCGTCGAGGATGCCGCCGCCTCCCACGGAACGCCCGGAGCGAAGGGTGAGATTGCCGAGGAAAAGACTCCCCTCCTCCAGGGTAACCGAGGCATCCACCGTCCCGTGGTTTTCAAAGATGGCATCGGAGGCCACGATGACCGTGGCGGCGGTCAGGGCGCCGTTGAGGAGGAGGGTGTTGCCTTCGTTGCCTGCGGCGCCGACATGCACACTGTTGGCCGTGAGGCTGCCGTTGATTACCAGTTCGTTATGGTCGCTGCCGGCGTTCTGGCCGATGAAGACGGCCTTGCCCGTGGCGGTGACATCCGCCGTGTCGCCGGCGGAGAGGGTCACGGTGTTGTGGGACGTGTTTTGGCCGATGATCCAATCCTCGCGGGACTCGAAGCTGAGGCCATTGATGAGGCGGGAGGCGTTGCCCGCATCCAGCACGCTCATGCTGCTGACCGAGCCGGAGTAGGCTTTGTTAATGGTTTTTGCCCCGATGACAAATTGATCGCCGTCGAGGCTCACGGAGTCGCCAAGTTGAGCGCTGTAATTGCCGTCGGAGGCCATGACCCGGAGGCTTTCAGTGGCCGTGCCGGAGGCGGTGTCGAGGTTGCGGAAAATGTAGGCTGAACCGCTGTAGGATGCCTTGCCATGATCGAGATGAGCACCGATCAGGGCGGTGTTTCCGGACAGACTGACGGCATAGCCAAACGCCTCGCCGCCAACACCGTCGGAGGCGGTGAGTTTGACATCCTGCGTGATTGTGCCCGTGGCGGTGTCGAGATTGCGGAAGAGATAGGCCGCGCCGGAGTTACCGCCGCCGTCGGCGCCGACGAGGGCGGCGTTGCCGGACAGGCTCACGGTAAAGCCGAAACGGTCAGCCGCTGCACCGTCGGAGGCGGTGAGCTTGGCGTTTTCGGTGACCGTGCCCGTGGCGGTGTCGAGGCCGCGGAAGACGTAGGCCGAGCCGGATTGGCTCGCATCGCCATAGGCACCGATGACGGCGATGCTACCGGACAGACTGGCGGAGAAGCCAAAATAATCATACTCCGCGCGGTCGGAGGCGGTGAGCTTGGCATTTTCGGTGACCGTGCCGGAGGCGGTGTCGAGACCGCGAAAGACGTAGGCCGAGCCGCTCTCAGTGTCATCCCCAACGGCACCGACGACGGCGGTGTTGCCGGACAGGCTCACGGCACTGCCGAGGCGATCAATGCGTGCAGAGTCGGAGGCGGTGAGCTTGGCGTTTTCCGTGACCGTGCCGGAAGCGGTGTCGAGGCTGCGGAAGAGGTAGGCCGCGCCTTGCTGCCTGTAGGTGACATATGAGCCGATCAGGGCGGTGTGGCCGGACAGGCTCACGGACTGGCCGAAAAATGCACTCTGTGCAGCATCGGAGGCGGTGAGCGTGGCGTTTTCGGTGATCGTGCCGGTGGCGGTGTCGAGGCCGCGGAAGAGGTAGGCCGCGCCTACGTTGGATCCAACATCGGCGGTAACTGTATTCGCACCGACGACGGCGGCGTTGCCGGAGAGGCCCGCTGAGAAGCCAAAATTATGCTCCGCCAAGCCATCGGAGGGGGCGAGCTGGGCGGCGCGGACGCCGAGCGACAGGGCAAACGAAAGCAGCCAGCACGCGAACAGGCGAGATGTGATGGGTTTCATAATAGAACGTGGAGGAAGTGCGTTGACATGGTGGTGGCGGACATATCTGTCCCCGTCATCCAAAGCGCGAAGCTTGCGACCAAAGCCCAAACAACGCGCGACAACGAACGATTGGAATACATGATAATCTCCTCCGAATTCCAATCATCCCCGATTCCGCCAGCGCGCACAACCCTAGAGGCTATCCCAGAACCTCCTTTCGAAGCTGGCCGAGATTGTTTTGCCGAGGGGCGTGGCGACGCCAGGACGCCGTAAAAATTGATTAGAGGCTCTGGGATAGCCTCTAGGCGAGGAATGTGAAAGGGGCGGCTCTGAGTTGCCCCACGGAAACTAAAGAGTCGGATTGCGCGATGTCGCGAAGGGCGATTATTTTGTTGCGGCTGCCGATTTATGAATCCCCGTTTTTTGTTTCGCATTGGCCCGGCATGGGATTGGCGCGCGGATGAATATTGTGATGCGAGAGAGAGACCATTTATGAAGATGCCGAGATGGATGATGAGCCTCTTGTTGGCTGTGGCGGTGGGGGTGGAAGCGCAAGGGCAGGTTTTCCCCGGCGAGTCGTGGGACGCGCGGCTTCCTGCCGAGGTCGGCATGGACAGTGCGCTGCTCGAACAGTTCGGGTCGAGCATCGGAGGCGATGGCGCGATCGTGCGCGGCGGTTATCTGATCAAGACGTGGGGGGATCCTGCGGCGCAGGGCGATTGGGCCTCGGCCATGAAACCGGTGATTTCGACGATGTTGTTTTTTGCGATGCAGTCCGGTCTGATAACGACGGTCAACGCGCCCGTTCAGCCGATTGTGCAACAGGTCTTTGGCCGGAGCCTCATCGCCAAAGACCAGCCGATGACGTGGCTGCATCTTGCGAACATGATGTCGGGGTATGCGCGCGCCGAAAGAGCCGGTGCGGCATGGGCGTATAATGATTATGGGATTGCGCTGTATGGCGACCTTCTTTTCAAAGGCGTTTTTGGCGATGCCGAGAGCAACGTGGTGGCGAGATATCTGGCGCCATTGCAGTTCCAAGATGGGCCGATCATCGGGGCGGGGCGGCTCGGACACGAAGTCGTCGCGTCGCCAAGGGACTTCGCCCGCGTGGGGTGGTTTTGGATGAACCAAGGGAGCTGGAACGGCACCCAGCTTCTTAGCAAGGCCTATTTCGATGCGTTCGTTCGCGCTACGGTTCCCGTCAATAAACCGGTCAGCGCGGCCCCGGGCTCGGACTATCTGGGCGTCGGTTCGGTCGGCGGAGGTTCCAGTCAGTATGTGGTTGGGCCGGGCTTCTACGGTTTCAACTTCTGGTTCAATAGCATGGCGGGATCGAGCGGACGGCTTCTGCCCGATGCGCCGGCTGATGCCTATATGGCGGCGGGTGAGGGCAACAGATATGTCATGCTCATGATCCCGAGCCTTCAACTCGTTGCCGCAGCACGAGGCTATTGGGGTGGATTTTTTGAGCCGAACAATTCGACCGGCGCGATGAATCGAATTGTGAAATTTCTGGTTCAGGCCGCGAGCCCAACCCCGCCTGATTTCGACCTTCCCTTCACGGCGATCATTCCCGGTCCACACGACTATGATGGCAACGGGCGGGCGGACCCGGCCGTGTTTTGGGCCAGCGGCGGGAACTGGTATATCCGCAACGGAACGAACGGCCAGATGTTGACCGGCGCGCCGGTCAACTTCGGGTGGAGCGCGACGATTCCCGTTCCATCGGACTATGATGGCGACGGGCGCACGGACCTGGCAGTGTATTGGCCCGACGCCGGCAATTGGTACATCCGCAAGAGCAGCGACGGATTGTTGCTTGGCGGCGGGCCGATCCAGTGGGGTTGGAGCGCGGTCGTTCCCACGCCGGCCGATTTCGATGGCGATGGCAAGGCTGATCTCGCGGTTTTTCTGCCTAATGGCGGCAATTGGTACATCCGCAAAAGCAGCGATGGGCAGTTGCTCAACGGAGCGCCGATTCAATGGGGTTGGAACGAAGTCGAGGCGCTTCCGTCCGACTATGATGGCGATGGCAAAGCCGACGTTGCCGTCTATCTCGAACGAAGTGGCACGTGGTACATCCGCAAAAGCAGCGACGGCCAGATGCTGAGCGGCGCGCCAATTCAGTGGGGATGGCAAGATGTGATTCCCGTTCCGGCGGACTATGACGGCGACGGTAAAACCGATATCGCGGTGTACTGGCCGTCAGGCGGTCTGTGGTATGTGCGTCAAAGCAGCGATGGGCAGATGCTCACCGGCGCACCGATTCAATGGGGATGGGATCAGGGTCAACCTGTTCCGGCGGACTATGATGGCGACGGCAAAGCCGACATCGCCGTTTATTGGCAGCAGGCGGGCGCATGGTACATCCGCAAAAGCAGCGACGGCCAGATGCTGGGCGGCGCGCCGATCCAGTGGGGCTGGAGTCAGGCCGATCCTGTTCCATAAGGCCCCAAGGGGTCAGTCCGCACATAGTAACAATTTTACCTGTACGACCACCGGCGGGATGTGAAAGGCTGGAGACATGCCTCGAAACGTACGTATTGAGTATCCCGGCGCCGTCTATCATGTCCTTTGTCGTGGAGACCATAGACAGTTGATCTTCGACCACGACGAACATCGAAGGACGTTTCTGGAGACCCTGGGGGAAGTCTGTGAGAGGACGGGATTCGTCGTGCATTCATATGTGCTCATGTCCAACCACTATCATCTGCTTTTGGAGACGCCGGCGGGCAATCTGGTGGCGGGGATGAAGTGGTTTCAGGGCACGTACACGCAACGATACAACGCATCGAAAAGGCAATGCGGTCATCTTTTTCAAGGGCGATACAAGGCGGTGCCGGTGGAGCGCGAGGATGCCAGCTATTTCAGAATTGTAAGCGAGTATATCCATTTGAATCCCGCGCGAGCGGGCATGCTGAAGGCCGGCGCCTCGCTGAGGTCCTATCCGTGGAGTAGCTTCCCATCGTTTGTTACACCGGGCAAGGGGGCGTTCCCGTGGCTGGTGCGCAGCCGCGTTTTCGCGACCCATGATCTGGCGGATGAAGGACGCATGAGTTGTCGGCGCTATGCGAAGTATATGGATTTGAAGGTCAGGGCGTTGGGGGCCGGAAAAAATTCCGCCGCGTTGGACGCAGAATGGGCGGCCTTGCGGAGGGGGTGGTATCTCGGGAGCGACCGTTTTCGGGATCGCCTAATGGATCAGATTGACGAGGGCATGGCCGGTCGAAAGAGGGCATCATATACGGCAGAGGGAATGCGAGGATATGACGAGAAGGAGGCCGATCGTCTGCTCTTGAATGCGACGCAACGTTTGGGTTTGCGCGTGGAAGATTTGTGGAGTCGTCGGCAGTCTGATAGCGCCAAGCAGGCCGTGGCATGGTGGATTAAGAGTCGGACGTCTGTGGGCGATGACTGGATATGCAAAAGGCTGGAGATGGGCAGCCGCATGAATGTTCATCGCGCAGTATCGCGCTATCGCCGCGCAGCGGACGCCGAGAGTCGCCGAATCAAAAAGTTGTTACTATGTGCGGACTGACCCCTTTGGGGTTAGTCGGTGTCGAGGAAGCCTTCGAGGCGGCGCATGCGCGTGGGGTGGCGCATTTTGCGCAGGGCTTTGGCTTCGATCTGCCGGATGCGTTCGCGAGTGACGTTGAATTTGCGTCCAACTTCTTCGAGGGTTCGCGAGTAGCCGTCGGCTAGGCCGAAGCGGAGCAGAAGGACTTCCTGTTCGCGTTCGGTGAGGGTCTTGAGCACGTCCTGTAGGCGGTCTTTCAGGAGGCTGTAGGCGGTCATTTCCGACGGGTTTTCGGCGGATTTGTCTTCGATGAAGTCGCCGAAATGCGTGTCGTCGCTGTCGCCAACGGGGGATTGGAGGGAGATGGGTTGTTGGGCCATCTTGAGGACGGCGCGAACGCGTTCGACGGGGAGATTCATTTCCTCGGCGAGTTCTTCGGGCGTGGGTTCGCGGCCCAATTCCTGAACAAGGGCTTTTTGTTCGCGCAACAGCCGGTTGATCGTTTCGATCATGTGCACGGGGATGCGAATGGTGCGCGCTTGATCGGCGATGGAGCGGGTGATGGCCTGGCGAATCCACCAGGTGGCATAGGTCGAGAATTTGTAGCCGCGTTTGTATTCGAATTTTTCGACGGCTTTCATCAGGCCCATATTGCCTTCCTGAATGAGGTCGAGGAAGGAGAGGCCGCGGTTGGTGTATTTCTTGGCGATGGAGATGACGAGGCGGAGGTTGGCCTCGACCATTTCGGTTTTTGCGCGCAGGCCTTTGCGCAGCCAGGTTTTGAGGTCTTTGTATTGCTGCTCGAATTCTTCGACGCGCATGCGCTCTTCGTCTTCGAAGAGGCGGACTTTCCGCTTGGCTTCTTTGATGGCTTCGGCGAGGTCCTTGGCGCGCGTGGCGGAGTCGCCTCGTTTGAGGAGTTCTCGTTGCGGTTTCAGGAGTTGGGCCCGGTCGTCGGCGACGGTGACGAAGTCTTCGATGGCTTTTTGTTTGAAGTAAAGGTGATCGAGGGCGAGGGCGAGTTTGTCGCGGGCTTGTTCAAGGGCGAGGAATTTTCGATCGCTTTCTTTTTTGTTCAGATTGGATTTGTTGTATTCGGCGAATTTGCGCGAGACGACTTGGTTGAGTTTGGCGATGTCTTTTTTCAGTTTCGGAAGTGCGCGCATGTAGCGCTCGCGGCTGTCCACGTGTTTGTCGCTGATGATGCGGTCGAATCGCTCTTTGCCGGATTCGAGGCGGTCAACGACGGCCATGAATGCGCCGGTGGCGAATCCGAAGATGCCGAAGAGTTTGCGGGCGTTAATTTCCGCTTCTTCGATGCGCATGGAAATTTCGACTTCTTGTTCGCGCGTGAGCAGGGGGACTTGTCCCATCTGCTTGAGATACATGCGGACGGGATCGTCGAGGACATCCACGCGGGCGGCGGGTTTGGCTTTGTCGGTGGCGCCTTCTTTGCGGCCTTTGGCTTCGGCGGCTTCTTCGGGGGCTTCTTCGAGCACCTCGATGTTCATGCCTTTGAGGAGAATGAGGATGCTCTCGAATTCTTCCGGGCTGAGGACGCTTTCGGGGAGGGCTTCGTTGACGTCGTCGAAGGTTAGATAGCCTTGCTCGTGCGCGAGCTTGACCAGCTCGGTGATCTTGGCGTTTCGTTCGCCGCGATTGACTTCCAGTTGGACGTCATCTTTGGCGGCGTCCGGTTTGGCGGCGGCCTTCGCGGATGCTTTTGCGGTGGTCTTGGCGGGCTTCTTTTCGTGAGTTGTTTTGGCCATAAAACGTCAAATTTGGGCAGAATGGTATTATAGGGCGAAAGGCAAGACTATTCCTGAACTCGGCGGTCTAGTCAAGTGGTTCGGCTAATTTTTAACTCGTTCATCTGCAAGACGTTGCACACAAAAAGTTCCAACGATTGGAAATTCGCGCGCGGTTTTTTCCAACGATTGGAAATCGGGCGGGGCGAAGTTCCAATGGTTGGAAGTTTTTCGGCGCGGCGGGGTTTAGAGTCCGGCCATAAATGTGCTGAGGACTTCCTGGACGGGGCCATCGGCGCGGACGCGGCCGTGGTCGAGCCAGATGGCGCGTTCGCAGAGGTCCTGAACTTGAGGGGCGCTGTGCGAGACGAAGAGGAGGGTGCAGCCGGCGCGTTTGAAGTCGAGGATGCTGGCGCGGCACTTTTTCTGGAACTCCTGGTCGCCGACGGCGAGGGCTTCGTCCATGATTAAAATTTCGGGTTTGACGTGGATGGCGACGGCGAAGCCGAGGCGAACTTGCATGCCGGAGGAGTAGTTGCGGAGGGGGACGTCAATGAATTCTTCGAGTTCGGAGTAGTCCACGATTTGCTGGAATTGGGATTCGATTTCTTCGCGGGTGAGGCCGAGGAGGGAGGCGTTGAGGTAGATGTTTTCTCGTCCGGTGAGGTCGGGGTGGAATCCGGCGCCGAGTTCGAGGAGGGCGCCGAATCGGCCGTGGACTTCGCAAGCGCCTTCGGTGGGGTGGATGGCGCCGGCGATGATGCCGAGGATGGTGGATTTTCCCGCGCCGTTGCGTCCGATGAAGGCGACGGATTCGCCGCGGCGGATTTCGACATTGACGTTGCGGAGGGACCAGAAGTCTTCGCGTTGGCGGCGGGTGCGGGCGACGCGATGGAGGATTTCGTGGAGCAGATAGGGTTTCTGCTTGTGCATGACATAGTGTTTGCCGATGCCGGTGAGTTTGACCACGAGGGGCGGTTGTGTGTGGGGGGTGTTCACAGGCGGTCCGTGAAGTTGCGGCTGTAGCGTTGGAAGAGTCCGTAGCCGGCGAGGAGGGAGAGGAGGGCGACGCCGATGGAGAAGCTGAAGGCGATGGTGTCGGGGGCGCATTGGTTGAGCACGGCTTTGCGCGCGCCATCCACGCAGCCGGCCATGGGGTTGAGGATGTAGAGGGCGTAGAGCGCGCGGGGCAGGTTTTCGTGGACCATGGTGAGGGAGTAGAAGACGGGGGTGAACCAGAAGAGGAGGGTGAGGGCGGATTGGACGACGTAGAGGACGTCGCGAAAATAGACGTTGAGCGTGCAGCAGATGAGGGAGAAGCCGGTCATGTAGGCGATTTGCACGAAGAAGATCGGGACGAGCCAGAGGTAGTGGAGGGTGATGGGGACGCGGAGGATGACGATGAAGAGCGCGACGAGGATCCATTGAATGAAGATTTGAATGAATTGCGAGAGGATGACGGAGAGGGGGAGGAGGATGCGGGGGAAGATGATTTTTTTCACGAGCGACGCGTTTTCGACGACGCAGTTGGTCGTGAAGGAGAGCGTGAGCGAGAAGGCGTTGAACGTGACGAGGCCGAGGAGAACGAAGACGGGGAAATGCTCCACGTTTTGATTCGGGAAGACATAGGCGAAGATGAAGACGAGCACGCCGAGCATGACGAGCGGGTTGAGGAGCGACCAGAGAAGCCCGAGCGCCATGTTGCGATAGCGGATGCGAAAATCCTTCAGGACGAGGTTCTGAAGGGCGAAGCGAAAATCGTAGATGTCGCGCCAGGTATTCACAGGTAAAGGCGACATGATAGCAAGTGGAGGCGGGCGTGTGAAGTTCCGGGAAGCCGGTCGCCGGCTTGACGCCGCGAAAATCGCTGGCGCAAGGCTCGCATCGCCGCTACGTTGGCGTTTTATGCAGACGGTTTCGGTGGTCATTCCGGTGAAGGACGGCGCGCGCTACATGGCCCCGCTGCTTCAGGCCATTTTGAATCAGAAGCCCGCGTCGCCGGATGAAATTTTGCTGCTCGATTCGATGTCGAAGGACCGCACGCGTGAGATTGCGTCGGGGTTCGAGCGGGTGCGCATTATTCCCGTCGAGAAATTTTCGCACGGCGGCACACGCAACATGGGCGCGCGCGAGGCGCGGGGCGATGTGATCGTGTTGATGACGCAGGATGCGCGGCCGCGCGACGAGCATTGGATGTCCGCGCTGCTGGAGCCGCTGGCGGATCCGCGCGTCGCGGCGGTGTGTTCGCGTCAGGTGCCATATCCGGAGGCGAATCCGATGGAGCGGTATTTTCTTCACACGCATTTTCCGGAGGAGTCCACCGTGCGGAGCCGGGAGGATGTGGCGGGGCCGTTGGGATTTCAGGATGTTTTTTTCTCGAACGTCAGCGCGGCGATCCGGCGCGAGTTGTTGTTGAAGTTTCCGTTCGACGAAACGTTGATCATGAGCGAAGACCAGCAGGTTTCGCGCGATTTGATGAATGCGGGCTTTCGCGTGGTGTATCAGCCCCGGTCGGTGGTGATTCATTCGCACAATTACACGTTGCCGATCGTGTTTCGGCGCTATTTTGACAGCGTGCATTCGCTGACGGTTATTTTTCCGGAACACGATATGAAAAAGAGCGGCGGCATGGGATTGCGTTATCTCGGCCACGAGTTTTTGTTCATGTTGACGAAGCACCCGCTGTGGTTGCCCTATTATTTTCTCTACACGGTGATGAAGGTGTGCGGGACGGTGGCGGGGCATTTCGCCGAGAAGCTTCCGCGCAGCCTGGCGCGAAAATTCAGCCTGCATCGTTATCACTGGGAGAATGAGTCGTGAACGGCGGCGGGTTCGGGCGCGCGGCGTATCGCGCGGCCTGGGCGATGCGGCGGGCGGTTTATCCTTTTTTGTCTTCTCCAACGCGGCAGCGCATTCGCGAGGGCATGGCGCGCCGGGCGTATGAAGCCGCCGTGCGAACGAGGCGGAGTCCGTCGCACCCGATGGCGGATGGGTTGAATGTGATCGGCAATCTTCGCGCGGAGAGCGGGGTGGGCGAGGCGGCTCGGTCCACGTGGCGGGCCGCGCGCGCGGCGGGGATTCCCGTGGCGGCGATCAATTTTGCGGGGGCCAGCCCGTCGCGGCAGCATGCGCGTGTGGAAGGACTTTCCGATGCGGCGCGATTCGGCGTGAGTGTGTTTCATGTGAACGCGGACGAACTGCCGTCGGCGTTTCTTTCGTTGCCGCGCGACTGTTTTGATGGCCGGTTTGCGGTGGGGGTGTGGAATTGGGAGTTGCCGGTTTTTCCCTCGCGTTGGCGCTCTTCATTTGACGCGCTGGACGAAATTTGGGCGCCATCCGTTTTCTGCCGCGAGGCGTTCGCGGCGCAAACGACAAAGCCGGTTCACGTGTTTCCGTTTTGCGTGACGGTGGCGGAGGCGGCGGAGACGGCGGCGCTGAGGCGCTCGGCGTTCAATCTGCCGGAGCAGAGGTTTGTGTTTTTGAGCTTGATGGATGCATTGAGCGTGGTGGAGCGGAAGAATCCCGAGGGCGTGCTGCACGCCTACCGACGGGCGTTCGGCGCGAGGCCGGAGAAGACCTGCCTCGTGCTGAAATGGGTCAATGTGGACGGCAATGCCGAGGTTCGAAGGATGTTGGAAGAATTTCGGCGCGGGGATGATTCGATTGTTCTGTTGGATGGCTACATGGATCGGGCGCGCCTCGGGGCTTTGATGGGACTGGCGGATGCGTATGTCTCGCTTCATCGTTCGGAGGGGTTCGGGCTTCCGCTGGCGGAGGCGATGGCGCTGGGCAAGCCGGTCATCGCGACGGGGTGGTCCGGCAATATGGATTTCATGTCGGCGGAAAATTCGTTGCCCGTGCCGTTCAAACTCGTGGAGTTGGAGCGCGATTGCGGGCCCTATGAAAAGGGCGCGACATGGGCCGCGCCGGATGTGGAGGCCGCCGCGGTGTTGATGCGGCGTGTGGCGGCTTCGCCGGAATTCGCCGCGCGAATCGGATCGAACGCGAGATTATTTGTGGAATCGAACTTGTCGCCCGCGGCGGTTGGGGCCAAATTACGCGCGCGACTGAAATCGAAGGAATTCGCCGATTCATGATTTACATTCTCGCTCCCGATGGAAAGTCCGGCGCGCTCGCGAGGCGATCGTTCCTGTTTGCGCGCGCGTTGAGCCGCAGCGGCGTGGGCTGCGCGGTGGCGACGGATGGCGGACTCGCGCCGACGACGTTCATGGCGAGCGAACCGGTCGTGGACCGTGCGGGCGAGCGCGTGCGGTCCGCGTCCGAATCGCGAATCATTGTGTGCGCGTCATCGCGACCGCTGTTCTTGCGGGCCTGGCATTTTGACGGCGTGTCGCTCACCAGTCCATCGGGCGAGAGGATCGAGATCGGACCGCCGGTTTCCGATTTTTGCTTGTACGACGGCGCGGCCAAGTTCGAGGACACGGTGGCCTATTCGGGACTCATTCACGAGCGGACGCTCAACCAGTGGAAAGCGGCGGCGCCTCACGCAAAATTTCTGCCGGCGGATACGGAGCACGAAGTGGATTCATGCCGCAATCTGAAGCGGGCATCGGTCGCTGTTTTTGGGGCTGAAGGCAATCCGCCGACCACGATCATGGAGGCATGGGCCGCCGGTTGCGTGGTGCTCACGGCGCGGCGCGAAGAGCGGGCGGCGCACGCGAAAAATGCCTGGTGCGGCGCGGCCGACGAAATTCCCGACCTGCTGCCGTGGTTGCTGACTGACGAGCAGCGCGTTTTGCGGCGCCGCTTGCGCGACGCCGGTTGCGCGGTGGCGGCGCGGAGCCGGTTCAGCGTCTATCAGGCGCGCGTGAAGGAGTTGCTGTGCGGGCCGCTTTCGGAGTTGGCGAAGTGAGCGGGGCGTCGGGCATAACGACCGTGATTGTGTCGCGGGGGATGGAGCCGATGACCGAGGCTTGTTTGTTTCATCTCCAGCGCGCGGCGGCCTTTCGGCGCGAGGTGTCGCGCGATGGCGTGGTGTTGGTGGATAATGCATCGCCGGTTCCCATGAATCGGGCGCGATTCGAGCAGCGGGGCGCGCGGGTGGCGCGCTTGGACACGCATCACGGATTTTCCGCCGCGTGCAATGTGGGGACGCGGGAAATTCCGAACGATTTTTATCTGTTGCTCAACAACGACGTGTTTCTTTGCGAAGAGGCGATCGGCGATATGCTGGAGTTCATGGCGCGAGACGCGACCGCGGGAATCTGCGGGGCGCGAATGGTCTATCGCGATGGAACGATTCAACATGCCGGGATGCGCATGGGGCCGACGTCCGTCGGTCCGTTTCATGTTCACCGAGGGCGGACGTCGAGTGAGACGACGCGGTTGGATGTGGAATTTCAGGCCGTGACGGGCGCCTGCATGTTGATTCGGCGGACGGCGTTTGACGCTGTGTCGGGGTTGGATGAGTCCTTTCCGTTTGGATGGGAGGATGTGGATTTTTGCCTGCGCGCGCGGCAGTTGGGCTGGCGCGTGTTCTGTGCTCAAGCTCACGATTCGCTTCATTTGGAATCGGCGACACCCGGACGGATGGATCACGACAGCGCCTCGAAAGAACTTTTTATGAAACGATGGGGCGGCAAATGGTCGGTGGATGCTTGATGAGGGTTGTGATGCGCAGGCTGAAGTTCGATGGAGAGGCGCCGCGTGATCGCCGGGCTGTGGTCTGTTGAGGGGTGAGTGTATGCAAATGTTTTGCCAGTCTTGGGAGAAGCCGACGCCAGTTCCCGATGGGGTGGAGTGGATTCTGCCATTGAGGATGAACGAGTGGCTCGCGGCGGATGCGGTGAACGCGCTTGAGCAGATTATTGCGCGCGCGCCCTCGGATTGTGACGTGGTTGCATTGCCGGTTTTTCTCTTCATCGGGAACGAAGTTTTGCGTGGCGCGGCGTTCGATGCGACGCATGAAATCCGGATTTTTCGCAATCGCCCTGGCCATCGGGAGGCGGCGCATCTTTTTGAATCGCCCGCGAAGGCGCCGCAGCTACGCTGCCATCTTGTGTCCGCAGGCTCCGGGCCGCGCATCCATCGGCGGGTGGCCGAGACGCTGCGGGATTTTGCAAAGGCGCGTGTGTCTCAAGCTCTCTCGGCGACACAACTTCGGCCGCCGTCTGTGGCGTTTGCTGAAGCGTGGGCCGCCATCGGGTCTTCGGCGGAGGACGATCTCTCCCGGGCGGCGAGTCTTGTGGAAGCCTGGGCGACGTTCATGGAATACGTTCTTGCCGCGCATGCAGCGGGAGAGAAGGTTGACGTTGCGCTCGCTCTGCCCATCGCGACCGTAGATCGCGAGTCCTGACCAGCCCGCATAGGGAATTTCAAATTTGGCACGTTTTGTCGCAAATTATTCTCATTTGTGAGAGCTGCGACTTTTCGCGGCGAGTTGTTTTTCTACAGGTGGGTGAATTGCGAGGCTAAATTGCTCCATCAATTCCGTCTGTCAAGCTGATGGCGACTGGGGGGCGTGTTGTAATATGCTCATTATAAACATGTTGAAATATTGGAGCGAGGCCGGATTGGCCTTTATGGTTTTGTTCGCTTTGTGGTCGGTTTTCTCGAAAACGCTCAGTTGAAATTGGCATGTTCGTTGCTAGAGACATTTGCGGAGATGAGTTGTGTGATGAATAAGATTTTCAGAATTGCGATTGTGGCGTGTGCTGCGGCGCTCGGGGGCACGCTCGTCTCGGATGGGGCTGTGGCGTATGTGGATGGGACGCGGGCGGGCGGGAATGGCACGTCGTGGTCGCAGGCGTTCAAGACGTTGGATGCCGCGATTGCGGCCAGCCCGGCCGATACGGATTTTTGGATCGCGCGCGGGACCTATACTCCGGCGGGGACGCTTTATCTGACGAAGGCCAACCAGAGATTCTACGGCGGCTTTGCGGGGAACGAGTCAACGTTTATGCAGCGCAACATCACGGCGAATCCCGTCACTTTGGACGGGCGCTCGGTTTTGAGGCATCTATTTTTTGTGCATCCGATGGCCGTTGGAGCTGTGTTTGACGGGTTGCAGATTGTGCGAGGACGGGCGACGATTTCGTCCGGATGGGATTCTTACGGCGGCGGAATTTTTTCGGACAGGGTGAGCATCCAAGTTTCAAATTGCGCGTTTACGGACAATCGCGCGCTGCTCTATGGCGGGGCAGTTTTTGTGAATCGGGCGCCGTTTCTGATTCAGAATTGTTCCTTCACCGATAACGCCGGGCTTGCGGGCGGCGCGGTGTCGGGATATGACGCGGACGCGGAGATTTTGGGGAGCTATTTTGCGGACAATGTGGCGAGCGGCGGCGGAGTGGATTCGCGCGGCGGCGCGATCTGGTTGGCGCTTCAGACGCCGGTGATCACGGGTTGCACCTTTGTCGGGAATCGCGCGTATCAGGCGGCGGGCGTTGAGATCAATCTTTCCGGCAATGCGGCCATCACGGATTGCAGTTTTTCGAACAACATCGCGAGCATGTCCGCGGGCGGCGTGGGCGCGTTGGCTTCGACGCTGACGGTCACGCGTTGCCGCTTCGTCAATAATAGCTCCGGCGACAACGGCGGCGGATTTTGGGATTATTATTCGTTCAGCAGTTTGCGCGATTGTCTCTTCTATAAGAACACGGCGGAGCGCGGCGGCGGCGTTCAGCTCGATTATCGAATGGATAATCTCAGCGTGATCGAACGCTGCGTGTTTCTTTCCAACAGCGCGCGGGTGGAGGGGGGCGGACTGCATTCGTATGTGCGCAGTGTGCGGTGCGACAACAGCCTCTTTGTCAATAACAGTTCGGAATTCGGCGGCGGCATTCGGCTGCACGGAGGCGATGGCGGCGACCGGAATTACGGCATTGTCACCGTCTTTCGCAACTGCGTGATTTATGGCAATAGCGCGACGAAATTTGGCGGCGGCATGATCAACAGCGTAATTCCCAATTTGCAGCTTTTTAACTGCATTTTTTGGGCGAATTCGGCCGGCGGCACGTTGTGGGATCCGGGACAGGGAAAATATGTGGCGCCCAAGGACATCAACAATACCGGCTCCAGTTCCATGACCACCCGTCACTGCGACATCGAGACGTTGACGTGGATGCACAGTTCCGTCTCCGAGAGCCACACCGGAAGCTTTTCCGCGAACCCTCAGTTCTTTGATCCGGACGGCGCGGACAATTTGCTCGGCACTGAGGATGACCGGTTCGACTTGCAATCCACGTCGCCCTGCCTGGATCGCGCGGATGGCAACAACGCTCCAGCCCAGGATTATGCCTACAAAAATCGTGTGGACCTGCCCAACATTCCGAACCTGGGGATTGGCAATCCGAATTATGCCGACATCGGCATTTTGGAAACGGCCCCCAAGGCGGGCAAACCTTACCTTTTCCCCAACGGCGGTTTTTTCGAAACGTGGTTCTATGTGGCGTTGACGCCCGTGTCGCCGGGAACGGTGGTGCGCTTCACGATGGACGGTTCCACGCCGACGGAGTCCAGCCCGGTGGCGCCCGCATCCGTTCTTGTGCAGCGGACCGTGACGATCAAGGCCAAGGCGTTTGGTCCCGGCTATTCAGAGAGCGATCTCGCTCAAGCGACGTTCGTCATTTCCGATCGCGATTTGGACGGATTGCCGGATTGGATGGAAACGGGCACCGGCATTTACAACTCTCCAACGAACACGGGCACGAACCCGGATCTTGCCGACACGGATGGCGATGGCTTCAATGATGGGATTGAAGTCCAACTGGGCACCAACCCGAACGATCCGAATTCCAAGCCGAAAATGAAGAACGACTTTGACGGCGACGGAAGGAGCGACTACGGCCTGTATTATCCGCCGACCGGCGATTGGTATTTCAGGCGGAGCACAGCGGGCTTCCGAAGCACGCAGTTCGGTTTCAGCGGCGTGACGCCGGTGACGGGCGACTTTGATGGCGATGGGAAGACCGATTATGGCGTGTATCACCCACCGACCGGCGACTGGTATTTCATGCGGAGCACGAACGGGTTCGGGGTGTCGCAATTTGGTTTTGCGGGGACGGTGCCGGTGACGGGCGATTTTGACGGCGACGGCAAGACGGATTACGGCGTCTATCATCCGCCGACCGGCGACTGGTATTTGATGCAGAGCGCCGCGGGGCTTAAAATTACCCAATTCGGTTTTGCGGGGACAGTGCCGGTGACGGGCGATTTCGACGGCGACGGCAAGACGGATTACGGCGTCTATCATCCGCCGACCGGCGATTGGTACTTGATGCGCAGCGCGGAGGGCTTCAAGACCATGCGTTTTGGCGTCGCGGGTTCCGTGCCGGTGACGGGCGATTTTGACAGCGACGGAAAAGCGGATTGCGCGACGTACTACGCGCCGCGCGGCGATTGGTATTTTTCGAAGTCCGCCGAGGGTCTCGTCTATGTCCAATTCGGTTTTTTGGGGACGATGCCGGTGACGGGCGATTTTGACGGCGACGGCAAGAGCGATTATGCCTGCTACCACCCCGCGTCTGGAAATTGGTATTTCATGCGTTCCCGCGACGGTTTCATGACGACGCAATTTGGTTTCGCCGGAACGAAGCCGCTCGGTTCAGACTAGAGGCTATCCTAGAACCTATTTTCGCGCTGGTGCGCGCGTCAGCGTTTGGGCCAAACGACGTCCCGATATTGCAGGGCGACGCGGAGCCAGTGCGCGCGGCCCCAAACATATTGGTCCCAAAGAAGCTTGGTCTTCCGATAGCGCGCGGCCGCGAAACGGAAGGCGTCGAGATGCGCTTCCGCTGTGCGCGCGGGCGAGAATTGCTTCGCCCGCTCCCGCCCGCGCGCGACCAGGTCGGCGCGGAGGGCGCCATTCTGCCAGAGCTTTTCAATGGCCGCGGCGAGATCCGGCGGCGATTGGGGATCGAAATAGGCAGCGGCGTCGCCGCCGATTTCGGGCAGCGACGTTGCGCGCGCGGCGACGATGGGGCAGCCGGCGTTCATGGCTTCGACCAAGGGCAATCCGAATCCTTCAAATAGCGACGGGAAGACGAGCATCCGCGCGTTGCGATAGAGCCACGCGAGTTGCTCCACCGTCACATAGCCGATTTCATGCACGCAATCGGCGAGGCCCAATTCCGACGCGCCCTTTTTCAGTTGATAGTGGCCTTCGATGTCGCATCCCGTGAAGACGGCGTGAATCTTCAACCGCTTTTCATCCCGCAGCAGTCGCAGCGCGCGAAGAAGGGTGGCGTGATTTTTGTGGAACCAGCGATTCGCCGGAAAGAAAACGAAGTCGTCTGTGAGCGTGAAGGATTCCGGGCGGCGCGCGACGTCCTCCGCGCGGGCAAAACGTTCATCGGTGCTGAGGTGGGCGACGAATACCTTTTCTTGAGGAATTTTGTGCGCGTCAACGATGGTGCGCTTTGAGAACTCGGAGAGTGTGACCACCGCATCGGCCATGTGGGTGGAGCCTTTGAAGTGGAGCGCGCGGTTGAAGAGGTCGTGGCGCGTCCAGAACTCCGGAAAAAACTGCTCCTGAATGTCCGGCAGCGTGAAGACGGTCGGGCAGGGCAGCGGGCGCGGGTAGAGCGAGCCAAAAGGACAGAAGTAGAGGTCAATGCGATCGAGATGTTTGAGAATGTCTTCCTGATATTGCATTCGGATGGCGGAAGTTTTCCATCGGTCGCTGCGGAGGTGGGCGAGGTGTTCTTCGTTTTGCGGGTAATGGAGAAAGACGTATTCGTTGCTTCGGTCGTGAGCGAGCAGATGATCGAAGAGGTTGAAGAAGTATTGCTTCAGGCCTCCAACCTCTTTGATGAGTAAAAAACAATTAACTCCGACTCGCATCGTTCCTCGCAAAGTGTCTGAAAATTCGCGGGATCAGTCCCGCCACGCCGAACGCCCAGGCCAGGAGCATGAGCCCCGCGGCTTTTGCGCGCCGGCCGCGCGTGGAGGCGCGAAGGCTGCTGCAAAGCAGCCGTTCGCTGATGCTTTGAGGATGCGGGCGCGGGCCGTCCGGTTGTTCAATGGCGACGGCGAGGTATTTGAGTCTGTGCGCTTCGGTCGAGATGAAGAAGCATGTGTAGGCCAGCGCGACGGCCGGGAGATAGAATAGGAAGCGAGGGGTGTGGCGCAGATTGAGGCGGGTGGTCTTGGTTAAGTGGTCAAAAAGCGGGACGATGACGGATAGCGCGCTGAAGGCGCGCATCGGGGGCTGCTGGTGATAGATGTATTTCGCGAGATCGCCGTTCGCCCAAAAGTAGGATAGGGACAGGCGCATCGTTTCGCGGCGGTGGTTGTGGCGCGCGACGAGATTGGGCGCATAGAAAATTTCGCGGCCGCGGGCCTTGATTCGTTTGGTCAGGTCCACATCTTCGCCGATGGCAAAGGCGGGATTGAATCCGCCAGCTTCGCGATAGGCATCCGACTGGATGGCGATGGTCGCGCTATACAGCCAATCGCGCGGCCCGGGGATGTCGTTTTGCTGCGACCAAAAATTGGCGAGGTCGGTCACTTTCGCCCAGTAGGCGGTGCTTTTGCCGGGAATGCGCGCGCCGACGGCGCCGAGGTTGGAATGTTGCGCGACGAGCGCCTTGAGGTTTGTGACGAAAGCGTCATCCAATTCGATATCGTCATCCACAAGAAGCAGCCACTCGCCGCGGGCGATGGTGATGCCTTCGATGCGCGTTTGGCCGGGATTCAATCGCGAGGCGAGCGCGACGGGTTTGACTTTCGAGCCAAACTCCGCCGCGACTTCTTCGGCCCGCTGGCCGACGAGAAGAATCTCCGAGTCGCCGGGCGGGAGTTTTTGAGCGAGCACGGATTGAATGGTCAGGCGCGCGGTTTCCGGCCGGCCCATGGGAATGATTACGGACAGCCACAGTTTAGTGGTTGCGCGCGGGCTGCGCCAGTTGCGCCGCGCGCTCGAAGAGTTTGCGTTCCGCCCTGGGCCTGAAATATAGCGTGAAGGGGAGCCACGGCGCGATCAGCATCGCGCGAAGGACAACCCGCAGCACCGCGCCCTTCGGGTGGGCGCGCAAATTGGGTTGAAAGCGGCGGAGGCAATGCGAATAGGCCATTTTGTCCAGCATGACAAAGAGGCTCTCGATGCGCGCCGCCTGCCACCAGGCCTCCGCAAGGAAGCGGCGGAGAGGGGTTAATTTGTTGTAGTAGCGGTTCGAGACTTCCGTCCATTCGCCCACAAACGTGTCGAATCCTTGATTTGAGTTGGAGGTGGCGTGATAGCGGTAGAGGGAGAAAAATTGCGGGATGTAGTGAAAGCGGTAGCCTGCGGAGAGCGCCCGAAGCCAGTATTCATAGTCCATCGCGAAGCGAAGTTTTATATCCAACTCGCCGAGGCGCTCGTAAACGGAGCGGTGAAAAAATACGGAAGGCTGGCACGGCATGACGGTCCATCCGTTGTAGCGGTACAGGCGGTGATGGAAGAGGAGGCGGAAAAAGGAGACGTGGCCGTTTTTCAGCACCCACTGAAGGCGGCCTTGCGCATTTACGACTTTCGCTGCGCCGGCGACGATCCAGCGATCTTTTTCGGGGCGCAGTTCCCGGGCGATGGTGTGGAACGAGAACGGCTCGTAGTAATCGTCGGAGTTGACCCAAGCGATGATGTCGCCGGTGGCCTCGCGAAAACCGCGATTCAGCGCCGCCGACTGACCGGCGTTCTTTTGATAGATGTATTTGACGTGGGGGTATTTTTCGCAGACCTCGCGCGTGTTATCCGTAGAGCCGTCATCCACCATGATGTGTTCAAAATTGGGATAGTTCTGCGCGAGCACGGATTCAATGCATTCGCCGAGAAACGCGCCTTGGTTGTAGCAGCAGGTGACGACGCTGAATTTGGGCAACTGCGTTGAGGGATTTGAATTCATTACCGATGATTTGGCCTCGAAATGCGTGTTCCAACGGCAGGCGCGATTAACAAATCCGCCCCGCCGCGTCAACTTCTCTATGGGCGGACTGCGACAAGCAACCTTGCAAGCCGGGGGCCGGTCTTGCTAGATTTGCGCACTGATTATGAATAGATTATTGGTTACGGGAAGCAGCGGACTGATCGGGTCGGAGAGCGTCACCTATTTCGACGCGCGGGGTTGGGAGGTTCACGGCGTGGATAACAACATGCGCCGGGATTTTTTCGGCCCGGACGGGGACACGACGTGGAATCTTAATCGGATCAAGAACATTGCCCCCAAGTTCAAACACCACAATCTGGACATTCGCGACCGGCGCGCCGTGCTCGCGCTGATGGCCGAACTCCGTCCGTCGTTCATCATCCACTGCGCTGCCCAGCCCAGCCATGATCTCGCCGCGTCGCGCCCGTTCGATGATTTCGATGTGAATGCCGTGGGCACCATGAACATGCTGGAGGCCGCCCGCCAATCTTGTCCCGATGCAGTCTTCTGCCATTTGAGCACGAACAAGGTCTACGGCGACGCGCCAAACGAACTGGCGCTGAAAGAGTTGCCCAGGCGATGGGACTATGCGGACGCGAAAGACTTCGACGGCATCGCCGAGGATTTTCGCATTGACCGCTCGAAGCACAGCTTGTTCGGCGCGAGCAAAGTCGCCGCCGACATCATGGTGCAGGAATATGGCCGCTATTTCGGCATGAAGACCGCCTGCTACCGGGGCGGCTGCCTGACCGGTCCCGCGCATTCGCCCGCCGAGTTGCACGGTTATCTGGCGTACCTGATCAAGTGCTGCAAGTCCGGACGGAAATATCGCATCTTCGGCTACAAGGGGAAACAGGTTCGCGACAATATCCATTCGTTCGATGTGTGCCGCGCGTTGGAGGCGTTCCAAAATAGTCCCAAGCCCGGCGAGGTGTATAATCTTGGCGGCGGGCGCGGGAACAGCGTTTCCATTCTCGAAGCGATCGAGCGCGCCGAGGCGGTGACCGGGCGCAAGATGGAATATGAATATGTCGAACAAAACCGGTCCGGCGACCACATCTGCTACATCTCGAACCTCGCGAAATTAAAGCGGGATTTTCCGGGATGGGGCATCACAAAAACGCTCGACAACATTTTCGAAGAAATCGCCTCGGTCCTGGTCGTTTGATGGAGCGCAATGCGCGGCGGTGACAACGTAAAATCGGCGTCGCAAACGGAGAGTTCAGTTTTCGCGGAAATCGGCGGAGGCGCCTCTGCTCTCCCCATTCGACCGCTGGATATTCCCCGCCCCGTGCTGTGGGGATTTGGGATATTTCTGCTTGGGATCGTGCTCGCGGTGTATGGGCCGATCATGTCCTATCCGCGCATCTTAGACGATTGGCGGTGGGCGTATGGTTTGAGCGACGCGCCATTTTTTCGCGCGCTGAAGCAAATAGTCACCTCCACCGGCATGACCTTCTATCGCCCGGCCAGCGCTCTCTTTCATCTCATGGCCTGGCGCGCGTTTGGCGAAAACGTCTTGATCTATCACGTCGTCGCCATTGGGTTGCTGACCGCGTGTGGAATGTTGAGCGCGCTAATTGCGTACGCGTTTACCGGGCGCCGCCTGTTGGCGGTGGGCGCCGGCGTTCTCTTTGTCACCGCGTCGCCCATTCACATGGACTCCATGTTGTGGAGTGTCGGGATCAACGATCTCGGCTGCACCACCGGTGTGCTGCTGGCTGCATGGCTGCTCATGCAGGGGCGCTATCGCGGTTCGGCGTGCATGTTTCTCGTCGCGATGTCTTTCAAAGAGTCGGCGATTTGGTTTCCGGTGTTTGCGCTGGCGGTGTTGGGATTCCGCTCTGGCTGGAAGATGGCCCTCCGGCGCTGGGTTGCATTTCTCGCGGCGGGCCTGATCTATGCGGCGATCCGTGCGCTGAACAGCATGGCCGTGCATGTGGCGCCGAGCAGTGCGTATGCGGTGCATGGAGAAGCTTCGTCCGTGGCGGGCACTGCGTTGCATTACGCCGTTTGGCTTGGCCAACTTCTCTTTCCGCCGCTAGCCGGATCGCCCGCGCTCGACCAGTGGGCTGAAGAGATGAAAACTGTTCCGACTGTCGCGATTTCAGTGGCGCTCGCGCTCGCGCTGCTGTTCGTTTTTCTCATCGCCCGCGCTCTTCGAGGCATGGGGCGCGGCGGCGCGGTTGAGGCGACGTTGGCGGTGTGGCTGGCGCTCGCTCCGTTACTCTTCCTGTTTTTGCCGAATCATCTGTATCGTTATTATCTCAACCTCGCGCTGTTGCCGTTTCTTCTCCTCTTTCTGATCGGCGCATCTTGGGCGCTGCGTTGCCTCCGCGTTAAGCCGGACATCGAGCGCATCTTGCTCGCGAGCATCATCGCTGCGCTCGCCGTCGGGAACGGAATGTTCTTTCGGGCGCGCGAGCGGGGAGGGTTGCATAGCCGCATGGTGCACGGCACGAACTCGCTGATTTCACGCGGAGCGAGCGCGCGAATGATGGAAAATTATATCAAGAGCCATCGCGAGGCTTTTCCCGAAGGCGCGTGGATTATTTTGTCGGGTCTCGACACCTGGGGCGCCTACAAGAGCCTCGGGCCGCGACTGTGGCTCAATGATCGGACGGTTCACGCCTGCGATGTTTCGGACACGCGCGTGGATGCGCGCGGTCTTTATGTTTCATCCCAAACCGTCGGCATCAGGGCCATCATGGACCTGCGAACGCCGCCTGAAAAATACTATCTCAAACTTTCCAGAGTCCGGGCGCTCTTTGTGCGGGATGGGAAACTGCAGGATGCGACGGGCGAGTTTCTTGATGCGTGCCAGCAAGAGGCGCGCCGCATGAGGAACGAGGCATCGGCAGCGCCGGTGAAGTGATCGGTCAGCAACCGGCGAGGATATCGCGCAGCGTGTCTTCGATCCGATGTTGAGGCGCCCATCCGGTATCGTGTTGGATTTGCGAGGTGTCCATGAGCGGTTGCGCATCCGTTGGACGAAACAAAGCCGGATCCACCTCTACGGCGGGTTTGACGCCGGCGCAGTCGGCGAGAATGTCAAGGATGTGACCGATACGGTTCAGGCTTCCCGTGGCGATGTTGTAGGCTCGGCCGGGCGTTCCCCTTTCGATGATGAGCCGATAGGCGCGCGCGACATCGCGGACATCGGCAAACTCGCGTTCGCTGTCCAGATTTCCCACGCGCATGAGCGGGGCTTTGCGCCCGTCGCGAATCTCGGCGAGTTGCCGCGCGAAGGCGGGCACAACGAAATCTGCGGATTGGCCGGGGCCGATGTGGTTGCAGGGGCGACCGGTCATCGCCGCCATGCCGTAGCGTTGCGCATAGAGCAGCGTGGAAACATCCGCCGTCATTTTCGTCACGCCATAAAGGTTGTCCGGATCCAACGCATCGCTTTCGCGAATAGCGCGATCGCGAGGGCGATTGCCGTAGATTTGAGCGGAGGAGGCATAAACGAAGCGCGCGGAGGGCGCGTGCTTGCGGAAAGCTTCGAGCAGGTGGAGCGTGCCTTCCACGTTAACCGCAAACGCGAGCGCGGGATCCTTCCACGCGGCCGGAACAAAAGCCATGCCGGCCAGATGAATGCAGGCGTCGGGCTTCGACTTTTCGACGAAGCGGTGAACGGCTCCGCCGTCGCGCAAATCGGCCTCGGCCGCCGTGTGCGGCAGCGCGTCGAGTCCGGCGTTGGATAGCTCGCGGAGCACATGTTGGCCCACGAATCCCGATGAGCCTGTCACGAGAACGCGCATGTTAAAAGCCGCGGAGGCGGGTCACTTGCGAAGGGCGCGATGCCAGCGTTCAAGATCGGCCTCGACCATCATTTCGACGAGATGCTTGAGGTCCACTTCGGGCGTCCAGCCCAACTTCTTTTTGGCTTTGGAGGGATCGCCAAGGAGCAAATCCACTTCGGCGGGGCGTAAAAACTTGGGGTCGGTCACGACATATTTTTTGTAGTCGAGATCGGCATAGGCGAAGGCCATTTCGCAAAAATCGCGAACCGAATGCGTTTCGCCCGTGGCGATCACGAAATCGTCGGGCTCCGATTGCTGAAGCATCAACCACATCGCGCGAACATAATCGCCGGCGAAACCCCAATCGCGTTTGGCATCGAGGTTGCCCATCCGCAATTCGTTGGCCACGCCGAGTTTGATGCGCGCCACGCCATCGGTGATCTTGCGCGTGACGAATTCTTTTCCGCGCCGCGGGCTCTCATGATTAAACAGGATGCCCGACACCGCATAGAGACCATAGCTTTCGCGATAGTTGAGCGTGATGTAGTGACCATACACTTTCGCCACAGCGTAGGGGCTGCGTGGGTGGAAAGGAGTGTCCTCGTTTTGCGGGACGGCGTGGACTTTGCCGTACATTTCGCTGCTCGAGGCCTGATAGAAGCGCGCCTTCGGGCAGATGAAACGCATCGCATCAAGAATGCGTGTGACCCCCAGCGCCGTGAATTCGCCGGTCAGCACCGGCTGGTTCCACGAAGTGTGAACGAAGGATTGAGCGGCGAGATTATAGATTTCGTCGGGCTGGATGTTTTCCATCGCGTGCATCAGAGACATTTCATCGAGCAGGTCGCCCTGCACGAGTTCGATCCGGTCTTTGATGTGTTCAATGCGTTCAAGCGTCTCCGTGCTGGACCGACGCATGACGCCGAAAACCTGGTACCCCTTTTCAAGGAGGAGTTCCGCGAGGTAGGATCCGTCCTGGCCCGTGATGCCGGTGATGAGTGCTTTTTTCATGTCGTGCTCCAAGTCTCCGTCAGATAGTTCAACGCCTCTTTGACTTCAGCCGCCGGGGTTCGTTGCGACGGCTCAATCACGCGAACAATATCCAAGTTTCCGAAAGTTTTGAAGCGGGTAAAATCAATTTGCCCATGCGGCGGCATCACGTGGTCTGACGCTGGGGGCGCCACGTCGTGCACGTGCATGCCCGCGAGGTGGGGGGAGAGTTTCTGGAGCCAGCGCTCGGCATTGATGAACCCGAGATTTTCCCGAATTTGCGCGTGCCCCATGTCGTGCCAATAACGGAGGCCATCTGCCGCGTATTCTTTCAGCAACATTTCCAATTCCATTTCCGTCGGGATGGATTCCCAGGTCGGAAGGTTTTCGATACAGAGCAAAACGCCGGTTTCTGCGACGATCGGGAAAAGGCTCTCAAGGCCTTCCGCGAGATACTCAATCTGGCGGTGAACTTTCTTGTCGCGCTGCACATGCAACTTCATTCGAAGACTCTCATACAGGTCCGAAAACTGTCGCCCTTCAGCGCAGAGGTCGAAGAGTTGACGGCTAATCTGATCCATTTCGACATTTCCCGCGTGCATCACCACGCAGCGCGCGCCGACTTCGGCCGCGAAGCGAAGGGTTCGGGATGTATGTTCCACTGCCAATTCCCGTTCGCGGCGATCAGGGCTGGCCAGCGTATAGAGTTCCGGGTGGCCTCGTGGCGCGCCGACCGGCACCGGGCAAAAATTGTGAAGGCTATGGACTTTCATCTTGCCCGCAGCCAGCGCCTTCTGAATGCCGGGAACGAGGTCAATTCTCGTGTCATAACCGAGTTCGACGCAGTCGAACCCCAAGTCGGCGATTTCAGATAACAGCGCCTCGCCGTCAATATGACGACTGGCATTCCAATGAGTGGAAAGGCCGAACTTCATGAACAAAAAGGACTCCCCGCATGGCGGGGAGTCCTTAATAAACCCAAGGCAAGGGACCTAGTAAGAAGGAGACATCGAACGCAATCGCGCACGCGCGGCCTTGCGACGTCGTCGCTCGCTTGGCTTCTCGTAGTAGCGGTGCGAGCGGATTTCTCGCATAATGCCTTCTTTGTCCAACTTCTTCTTCAGGCGGCGCAGCGCCTTGTCCACGGACTCGCCTTTTCGAATCTTGATCTCATACACGGGAATTAATCTCCCTCCCTTCCAAAAAGAAAAGGGAAGCTAGGGAAACGTCCCCTCCATGTCAATGCCCCAAAAGGGGTCAGTCCGCACATAGTAACAACTCTGCAACGACGAGGCTCGCTTGAACATGAGGAACGGTGTGGCCCGGTGGCAAGTTGATGGCGGCAAACAGACCCATGCGTGAGTATTCAAGAGCCGAAGCGCTGCGGGCGAGTCGTGGATCGGATGAGAATCGAAAAGGAAGGGGGAATGGATGGCCCCCGTCGCGCGGCACAGGCTCGACGCGCGGCGGTTGTGGGGAGGCGGCGAATCAGAAAACTGTTACTATGTGCGGACTGACCCCTTTGGTGGCTTGGCGGGGTGGGGAGGGGGTGCTATGGTGACGCTCATGCTTTATCGCTTGGTCATACTTTCCGGCCCGCTTTCGGGGCAGCGGATTACGGTGGAGCGCGAGCCGATGACGATCGGACGCTCGTCCGACGCTTCGCTTGTTCTGCCGGATGAAGAGGTCGCTTTGCGCCACGCCGTGATTGAGCATTCGCCGACGGGACTCGTTATTCGCGATTTGGGTTCGATGAATCGCATTCTTGTGAACAAGCGGGAGGTGCGAGAGGCGAAGCTCAAGCACAGCGATGTGGTTGAGATTGGGCGCACACAATTTCTCGTTCAGGCGTCCGTGCAGGCGGAGGTGACGCGCTGCGCGGGCGACCCGGAGTGCCGCCGCCGCCGTGGCGCGCTTGTCGCGCTTTTGCTCGTGGCTGCGGCGGGGGCCTATTGGGTCAATGTCGCGCGCAAGTCTGAATCTGTTGTGGTCAGGGGGGCTGATGTGCCGCCTCAGAAGGCGTTGCCTCCGGTCGCGCCGGCGCCTGCGCAAGTCGCCGCTTCGCCGGTGAATGAAGTGTCGCCGCTTAACCAAACGGCCTCGCCGGTTATCGCGGAGAGGGTCGCGGAGCCGGTTTCAGATGAGATTCGCGAGATGCGCGAGCAGCTCGCCGACATCCGGACCACGGTGAAGGACCTCGCCGCAAAGGAGCGTGCTCCGTCGCCGACTTCGTTGCCCTATCCGATGGTGGATCCCATTCGCCAGAAGACGCAGGCGATGTTGGAGGATGCTCGCAAGGCTGCGGAGGGCGGGCGCTTTGCGGACGCCGATCAGATGTTGGTGAATATCCAGATTCTCGATCCGGATTTGCTCGACACCTATTTGCAGCGCGCCGCCTTGTTTGAGAAACGGGGAATGCTCAAAAAGGCTGTCGAGCAGTGGACGGAGATTGTCAATCGAACTGCGGGCACTCCGCTGCATGATCGCGCGGTGGAAAATCGCGCGCGGGTGGAGAAGTTGGATCGGGAACAGGCGGCCGAGACGGGGCGGTTGATTCATATTGAAGATGTGGAGCCGCTTCGTTTTCCGCAGAGCGCTGAATTTGACGAAATGCGGACGCTGAAAATTATGTTGAAGCCGGATGGCGCCAACTTGGATGCGGATGCTGTTCGTGTGACGGTGGTGTTTTTTGATGAGGACACCCTCGATGGGCGTGTGGTCACATCGCGCTTCGATACCTCTTCGGCGGACCTTCGCGTGGAGGGTTCGTGGAACACCGCTGAGTCCAAGGTGGTGACCGCGACCTACGCGGTGCCGAAGGGTTTCCGGGCGCATCGGCCCGAGCAGTTCTACGGCTATCGGATTGAAGTGTATTACCACGGTATTTTGCAGGACGCCACGGCACGGCCGAAGAATTTGAATCGGAATGATTCCGAGGATGCCGGCGCGCCGGAGCGGCCCGCGGCGACGATCAGCCGCGGCGCGGCGACTTCCTGACTTCCCGACATGCGCGAGAAAATTTCCGCTTGCATCATCGCGTTTAATGAAGAGCGCAAAATTCGTCGCTGCCTCCAGAGCGTGACGTGGTGCGACGAGATTATCGTCATGGATAGTTTCAGCACTGACCGCACACCGGATATTTGTCGCGAATTCACCGATCGGGTGGTTCAACACGAGTGGCTGGGTTATGTGGGCCAGCGCAACACGATTCGCGATCTCGCTTCGCACCCGTGGATTCTCTATCTGGATTCTGACGAAGAGATTTCTGATGGATTGCGGGATGAAATCCTCGCAGAGTTCGATCCGGGTCCGCCCAAGCACGACGGCTATGAATTTCCCCGGCAGGTCTATTTTCTCGGGCGATGGATCCGGCACGGCGAATGGTATCCCGATGTCAAGTTGCGCCTGTTTCGCAAGGATTTGGGGCGGACCGAGGGCATCGAGCCGCACGATCATGTGGTGGTGACCGGAAGCATCAAGCGCCTGCGGAATCCGGTTTGGCACTACACTTATGATGACCTTCGCGACCAGATGGAGCAGGCGAACCGCTTTTCAACGATTACGGCGCAGCAGAAGTTTGTGGCCGGCGCGCGGTTTCATTGGGGCGATCTCTTTTTTCGCTCTTTCTTTCATTTTTTTAAAGGCTACATCTTGCGCGGCGGCTTTTTGGACGGGGCGCACGGGTTCATCATCGCGTGGGTTTGCGCGTTTGGGGCGTTCCTGAAATATGCCAAACTTTGGGAGCTTCGGATGCGCGAAAAGGGGAGTTTTCGCGAGTTGCCGACAGACTATCCTGATCCACGCTGATCTGCGAACCGCACATCCGGGGGCAGTCGCACGGTCGAGTCCTCGATTTGGAAAAATTCGCCCGGCGCGAACTTGAACACTTTGGCGACCAGGTTGGACGGAAACGATTCGCGCCGGTTGTTGAGATCGCGGACATTTGCGTTGTAAAAGCGGCGCGCGGCGGCGATACGATCTTCGGTGTTCGCCAGTTCGCGCTCCAGCCCGAGAAAGTTCTGGCTCGCCTGAAGGGTGGGGTAGCGTTCCACCACCATGAACAATCGTTTCAGCGCGGCGACCAGAAGGCCTTCATCTGCTGCGCGCGATGCGGGGTCGGGGGCGGCTGCCGCCGCGCGAGTGCGGGCTTGCGTGACTTGTTCGAGCACGTCTCTTTCGTGCGCTGCGTAGCCTTTCACCGTCGCGACGATGTTGGGAATCAGCTCATGGCGGCGTTTCAGTTCCGTGTCTATGTCTGCCCAGGCCTCGCGCATGTGGTTCTGGAGCCGAATCAGCGTATTGTAGGTGATGGCGGCCCACAAGACGATGAATAGCGGGATGCCGAGCAAGACGTAGCTCATGAGGATTCCGGTAGGAGTGGGGGGCGCGGGGCCTGTTGCTGAATGAGATATTCGGGTAAACGCTGGAGAAGTCCGCAGGCGACGTTGGCGGCTTGCTCAATCTCCCGCGCCGACAGTTGCCGATCGCGCCAGGCCATGACGGAAGTGGTGTCGAAGAGGAGTGAAAATATCGGAGAGGTGAGGAGAAATTCCATTGTGCGGGGATGAATCACGGCATAGGCCCACTTGCGATCCTTGGCCTTGACCATGAATTTTCGGCTGAATTCGGCAGATTCAAAATCAATATCGTCAAAGCCGACCGCTTGCGCCACCTTGTCGAAAATTGTTTCTGCGCGAATTTGAAGGTGTTGCAAGGGGACGGCGCTGCGGAGGATGACGGCGGAGAAGATGTGAGTATTTTTTCTTCGGTGCCCTTTGCTGTCCCGCGATTCGGTTTCGTAGTGATAGTCGAACGCGGAGACGGGATAACCGTTCCATTCGCCGCTCAAAACGTTATACGCATATCGGTTGTCGCCTCTGCGCAAACAGTCGAACGACGGGTGCAGCGTTTCAAATTCGATCGTGCGGTCGGGGGCGAAATTCAAGCCTGCCTGCTGCCCCCATGCGGCCAGCTCTTCGCGCCGTTTCTTCTGCATCCACCCGCCGAAGAGGAAGACGGCGGCGAAAAATAGCAGTATGGCTATGGCGAAGATCCACTCCATGCGTCATTCAAAAGAACAAATGTATTCCGCGAATCCTTTATCCACGGCAATTTCAAAATGCGATTTACCGGGAACTCGAAAAGCGGTGCCCGCGGGATAGGTTTCCCATGCCGGCGAAGCCGCCTGCTTCACGCGACAGGAGCCGGTTATAATTTCCATTTTTTCGGGCGCTTCGGTGTTGAATTTGTATTCACCGGGAAAAATCAGGCCGAGTGTTTTGCGCGAACCGTCCGCGAGGCGGAGGCTGTGGCTGACGACTTTCCCTTCGAAATAAATATTCGCTTTCGCCTGCACCGTCACATTTTTGAATTCTTCAGACATGCTCGTTTCCTCGAACAGCAAAATACCATGCTCAGCCTACCTGTCCACAGAATACCCGGAGGGGGTGAGGTCGGCGATTTGCTGCTTCCAATAGCTGGCGGTGCCCCAGTCGGGAGCGAGGCGCGCGAATCCTCCGTCGCGCGCTTGTCGGGCGCACCACGCGGTGTAGTGGATGAAGCGCATGAAGCGGAGCGGTTCGATGAGGCGGAGGGTGGCGTGTTCAAATTCCCGCAAGGTCTCATAGCCGTCGAGCAACAGGCCCATTTCGTCTTGCGCGTGGCGGAGTTGACCCGGCAGCAACATCCAGAGGTCTTGAATGGGCGGGCCGACAGCCAGGTCATCGAAGTCAATCAGATGGAATGGCTCGCCGGGGCGGACAATGATGTTCAGGGCGTGGCAGTCGCCGTGCAGTCGGATGTTTTCGAGTCCGTCGAATTGCGGCGCAATGGAGTCGAGAATTTCGCGCGCGGCGCGCTCGTATTCGCGTTTCAAACTTGGCGAGGGGAAGTCGTGTGAAAGGATGTCGCGGAGATGCGACTCGCTGGAGTGGCGTGGATGGATATGGATGCGGTCGCGGGGCTGATGTTCCGCGCCGACGAGGTGCACGCGGGCGAGAAGGCGTCCGAGCTCCCGCCACTGGGCGCCGGTCGGTTCTTCGAGTGGTCGTCCTCCTCGTTTTGGAAAGAGGGCGAAATTGAGACCATCTTTTTCCTGAAGCGTTTGTCCGTTGTGGCATCGGAGAGGCGGGATGACGGGAACTTCGGCGGCGGCGAGTTCGGTGACGAATTCCTGTTCGTCTTCCAACGCGGTGCGGCTCCATCGTCCGGGGCGGTAGAACTTGGCGACGACCCACGAGTCGTCCTCCAGTTTCACTTCATAGACGCGGTTGATGTAGCTCGTGAGCGGGCGACACAGGTTTGTTGCTCTCGCGGCGAGCGCATCTTCCACCCATTGCAGCACCACATCAGGAGTGAGGCCGGAGAAATCTGTTGGTGTGTGCTTCGACATGGCTCATTGAGATCGGCGCGAAAGACTACAGCTTTGCGTGGCGACTTTACAGCTTTTGCCGCGCGTGGTTAGCTGTGCCCATGAGCACACATCCTCTTGCCGGCCAGCCCGCTCCCGCTGAAATGTTGATTGATGTCGCGCAACTCGAAGGCGAGTATTACGGGCGGACTCCGAACCCCGATGATCCCAATCAGCGCGTGAGCTTTGGCACCAGCGGCCATCGCGGCACTTCGCTGAATGGCTCATTTACCGAGAGCCATATCCTCGCCACCACGCAGGCCATCTGTGAATGGCGGCGCACGAAAGATATCACCGGTCCGGTTTTCGTTGGGATGGATACCCATGCGCTATCGGCGGCGGCGCATCGCACGGCCTTGGAAGTGCTTGCGGCGAACGGGGTGGAGGTGCGCTATCAACCCGACCATGGGTTTACGCCGACGCCATCCGTGTCTCATGCGATCTTGACCTATAATAGAGGAAAGAGACACGGCTTTGCCGACGGCATCATTATCACGCCCTCGCACAATCCGCCGTCCGATGGCGGCTTCAAATATAACCCGCCCAGCGCCGGGCCTGCGGATACGGATATAACCTCAGCCATTCAGGACCGCGCTAACGAAATCCTGCGCAATGGAAACCGCGAGGTGAAGCGAATCAGCATCGAGTCTGCGCTGAAGATGAGCAACGTGCAGGCTTTTGACTTCATGACGCCTTATGTCGAGACGCTTGGCGAAGCGATTGATCTCGATGCAGTGCGGGGCGCGAAAGTCAGGATGGGCGTGGACCCGTTGGGAGGCGCTTCGCTGGCCTATTGGGAACCGATAGCTCAACGCTACGGGTTGAATTTGGAAGTGGTGAATCGCGCGTTGGATCCGCAGTTCGGTTTCATGACGCTGGATCACGACGGCAAGATTCGGATGGATTGCTCCAGCCCGTATGCCATGGCGAGCCTCGTGCGGCTGAAGGATTCGTTCAACGTTGCTTTTGGAAATGATCCGGATGCTGACCGCCACGGGATCGTCACGCCATCGGAGGGGTTGCTGAATCCCAACCAATATCTTGCCGTCGCGATCAGCTATCTGTTGCAGCACCGGCCCAACTGGCCCTCGTCTACAGTGGTCGGAAAGACGCTGGTGAGCAGCAGCATCATTGATCGCGTCGTCACGGGGTTGGGACGCACCATTCGGGAGGTGCCGGTGGGTTTCAAATGGTTTGCCCCGGGACTGTTCGATGGCTCGCTTTGCTTTGGCGGCGAGGAGAGCGCCGGCGCAAGTTTTTTGCGCCGCGATGGGAGGGTCTGGTCCACGGACAAGGACGGTTTACTTCTTGGACTGCTTGCGGCAGAAATTACGGCGGTAACGGGCAAGGATCCCGGCGAGCATTACCGCGAACTGACCGCCCAATATGGCGCGCCGAGCTACACGCGCGTGGATGCTCCGGCTTCGCCTGAGCAAAAGAAGGCGTTCAAAAAATTGACTCCGGCGACGGTCACGGCGACGGCGCTCGCCGGCGATCCGATCACGCAACGGCTTACTCGTGCGCCGGGGAACGGCGCGGACATCGGGGGATTGAAGGTGGTGACGGCGCACGGCTGGTTTGCCGCACGCCCGTCCGGCACGGAAAACATCTTCAAAATATATGCGGAAAGCTTCAAAGGCCCGGAACATCTGAACGCAATCGTTTCCGAAGCTCAAGACATCGTCACCGCCGCGCTCGCGGGCTCGAGCTGACGCTGTTCACGCGCTGAACATCTGGCACAACTTCGTGTCTAACGCTATAGTCCTTCTGCGGAAGGAAACGGAGATTTCATGCAACTCGATCGCTTTACAATTAAATCGCAAGAAGCGCTGCAGGCGGCGCAGCGCGAGGCTTCGGCCTATCGCCACGGCGACTTGACGACGGACCACTTGATGCTGGCGCTGCTCGATCAGCCGGAGGGCGTGGTGCGTCCATTGGTCGAAAAGCTGGGCGCGTCGCCGGAATCGTTTCGGTCAGAGGTGGATGCGGCGCTGAAGCGGCGTTCAACGGTTGAGGGCGGGACGGTGCAGCGCTCCATCTCTCGCGGGTTGAACGAGGTGTTGGAAAAGGCCTTCGAACTCGCGCGGCAAATGAAAGATGAGTATGTCAGCACCGAACATCTGTTTTTGGCGGCGCTGGAGGATAAGGATGCGGATTCTTCTCGCATCGCGCAGAAACTCGGCGTGACGCATGACGCGGCGCTCAAGGCGTTGCAGTCCGTTCGCGGCACGCAGCGGGTGACGGATGCGAATCCGGAAGATAAATACGAAACGTTGAAGAAGTATGGGCGCGACCTGACCGAGGCGGCGCGCTCCGGGAAATTGGATCCGGTGATCGGGCGCGACACAGAAATTCGCCGCGTGATTCAGGTGCTCTCCCGCCGCACGAAGAACAATCCGGTGCTCATCGGGGAGCCGGGCGTGGGCAAGACGGCGATTGTCGAAGGTCTGGCGCAGCGGGTGATTGCCGGCGATGTGCCGGAGGGATTGAAGAACAAGCGCGTCATTTCGCTGGATATCGGCGCGATGATTGCGGGCGCGAAATATCGCGGCGAATTCGAGGACCGCTTCAAGGCCTTCATCAAGGAGGTCATCGCGGCGGAAGGCGAAATTATTTTGTTCATTGATGAGCTGCACACGCTTGTCGGGGCCGGCGGCGCGGAGGGCGCGGTGGATGCGTCGAATATGATCAAGCCTCCGCTGGCGCGTGGCGAGTTGCGGTGCGTGGGCGCGACGACGCTGGATGAATATCGGAAGCACATCGAAAAAGATGCGGCGCTGGAACGGCGATTCCAGCCGGTTTTGGTGAACGAGCCGAGCGTCGAAGACACCATCGCAATTTTGCGCGGATTGCGCGAGCGGTATGAGGTGCATCACGGGGTGAGGATTCAGGACGCCGCGCTGGTGGCGGCGGCGACGTTGGCGCATCGCTACATCGCGGATCGGTTTCTGCCGGACAAGGCGATTGACCTGGTGGATGAGGCGGCGAGCCGGCTGCGGATGGAAATTGACAGTATGCCCGTCGAGATTGACGAGGTTCAGCGCAAGATCATGCAGCTCGAGATCGAGCGCGAGGTGTTGCGCAAGGAGAAGGACGAGGAGTCGAAGGAACGGCTCGATAAGCTTGAACGGGAACTCGCAAGGCTCCGCGAAGAAGCGTCGCGAATGAAACTGCACTGGCAGAAGGAAAAGGAACTCATCTCGGAAATTCGCGGGCTGACGGAGGCGATGGACCTGCTGCGGAATGAGGAGGAAGCCGCGAAGCGGGCGAATGATCTTGGGAAGGCTGCCGAAATCATGTACGGCAAGATTCCGAAGATGGAAAAGCAGGTCAAGGACGCGCAGCAAAAATTGGCCAAACTCCAAAAAGATCAGAAGATGTTGAAAGAGGAAGTGGACGCAGAGGACATCGCAACGGTGGTGTCCAACTGGACGCATGTGCCCGTGAGCCGGCTGCTGGAAACGGAGCGCGCAAAATTGTTGAACATGGAAGATCGCCTGCGCGCGCGCGTGATTGGGCAGGATGAGGCCGTGACCGCCGTGTGCAAGGCGGTGCGGCGGTCGCGGAGCGGTTTGCAGGATCCGAACCGTCCGATCGGGTCCTTCATTTTTCTCGGCCCGACGGGCGTGGGCAAAACGGAACTTGCGCGCGCGCTGGCGGAATTCTTGTTCGACGACGAACAGGCGATCATTCGCGTGGATATGTCAGAGTTCATGGAGAAACACTCGGTGAGTCGCTTGATCGGCGCGCCGCCGGGTTATGTGGGATACGAGGAGGGCGGATATCTGACTGAGCATGTGCGGCGTCGGCCGTATTCGGTTATCCTTTTCGATGAAATTGAAAAAGCGCATCCGGATGTGTTCAACGTGATGTTGCAGATTCTGGATGATGGCCGTTTGACCGACGGACAGGGGCGCACCGTGGATTTCAAGAACACGATGTGCATCATGACATCGAACATTGGCGGCTCGATCATTCACGAAGCGCTCGAAAAAGACCCGAACTTGAAACCCGGCGATCCGGAATATGATCAGATGGAGGCCAAAGTGCAGGAAGTGCTGCGCCACAGTTTTCGTCCGGAATTTCTGAATCGTGTGGATGAGACGATCATCTTCCATAGCCTGAGCGAGGCCCAGATTGCGCAAATTGTGGAGGTTCAACTCAAGCGCGTGGCCCGGCATCTGGAGGGCAAGCGCATTACGCTCGAGCTGTCGAAGCGCGCGAAAGAATTGATCGCGCGCGAGGGGTACGATCCGGCCTTTGGCGCGCGCCCGCTCAAGCGCGTGATTCAGCGCCGGGTGCTCGACGAGTTGGCCACGGAAATTCTTAAGGGCAATATTGGCGACGGCGATACGGTGGCGGTTGACGCCGCCAAGTCCGGCGAAGGTTTGACGTTTGCCTCCAAACACCGGCGCGAGTAACATGCGGTTATGGATGCGGTACTTTCCGGCGGGCTGCTTTTTTTGATTTTCGCGATGGTCTGGTACATCACGCGGGACGTTTGAATTTGAACACGGACATTCAAGTCAGCATCAAAGGCATCGTGCCGACGCCCAGCGGATGCGGCGTGTTCTTGAGCAATCACAACAAGACCATTGCCATCTTTGTGGATCACGGCGTTGGCGCAGCGATCACGATGTACATCCACAAAATCCGAAAGCCCCGCCCGCTCACGCACGATCTGATCGGCAGCATTTTTGCGGGGTTGGGCGTGAAGGTTCAGAAGGTCGTGGTCAACGACATGAAGGACGACACGTTTTTCGCGCGGCTGTTTCTGTCGCAGGACAACGAGATGGGGCATAACGTGATCGAGATTGATGCGCGCCCGAGCGACTCCATGGCGTTGGCGCTCCAGCAGGATTGCCCCATCTTCGTCGCCAAGCGGGTCTGGGACAAAGCGGAAGACATGACGTGGGCCTTGGAACAGGCGCAGAAAAGGGCGGAGGAAGAAGGAGAGTCCACAAGGGGGGAGTAACGTCCGTCCGTCCGCCGATACCGCCCACTTTTCCCTCGCAGGCCGCGAGTGGGGACCCTATTCTGCGGCGCATGAAATTGTTTGTTACTGGAGGCGCGGGATACATCGGAAGTGTCACCAGCGAGATGCTTCTCAATCAGGGCCACAAGGTCACCATTTTCGATAGCCTCGAGCGCGGGCACCGCGATGCGGTTGATCCGCGCGCGAAGTTTGTGAAGGGCGATCTGCGCGAGCGCGATTCCATTTTGAAGGCGATGAAAGCCGCCAAGCCGGATGCCGTCATGCACTTTGCCGCCTATGCGCTCGTCGGAGAATCCATGGAAGATCCGAACCTCTACTTCCGGAATAACGTGGTCGGCGGGCAGAATCTCGTCGAGGCGATGCGCGCGGCGGATGTGCCGAAGATCATTTTTTCCTCCACGTGCGCCACCTACGGCCAACCGAAGAAGATGCCGATGGCGGAGGATTTGCCGCAGTGTCCGCAGAATCCCTATGGCGAGTCGAAGTTGATGTTCGAAAAAATTCTCGCGTGGTGCGGCGACCGCTACGGGCTGAAGTCCGTTTTCCTCCGCTACTTCAACGCCGCGGGCGCGAGCGGAAAATATGGCGAAGACCACACGCCCGAATCGCATTTGATCCCGAACGTGCTCTTCGTCGCGCTTGGAAAGCGGAAGAACGTGAAGATATTTGGCGACGACTATCCCACGCCGGACGGCACGTGCATTCGCGATTACATTCACATCGCCGACCTCGCGCAGGCGCACATCCTCGCGGTGGAGAAGGATGTTGCGGGGCCCTTTAATCTCGGCAATGGCGACGGGTATTCGGTGAAGGAGGTGGTGGATATTTCGCGCGAAATCACCGGACGCAGGATCAAGGCGGATATCGCGCCCCGCCGTCCGGGCGATCCGGCGCGGCTGATCGCCAGCGCGAAAAAGGCGCATAAAGTTCTGGGTTGGAGGCCCCAATATCCGGACTTGCGCCAGATCATCGAGAGCGCATGGAAGTGGCATCTCGCGCACCCGAACGGCTACGCGCGCTGACGCGCCTTCGCGCCCATGCGCACTGCTTGCGAACTCGTCAGCACCGGCGCTGAATTGCTCAATGGGCGCACGCTCAACCGACACGCTCAAACACTCGGCAGCGAGTTGGAGCAATTTGGCCTCGAGCTGGTCCGTGACACGACTGTGCCGGATCAAATGGAGTCCATTGAAGAAGCCGTCCGTGGCGCGCTTTCGCGCGTGGACCTCGTGATCGTGAGCGGCGGTCTTGGGCCGACGAGCGATGACGTGACGCGCAACGCCGTAGGCAAAATTTTCGGCGCGAAGTTGGTGATGGATGAAGCGACGCGGCAGAAAATTGTGGAACGCTACGCGCGCACCGGCAAACCGATGAATCAAGCCGTCGAATTGCACGCGATGGTGCTCGACGGCGCGACCGTGCTGCAAAATTCGGCGGGGCTTGCGCCGGGCGAGCGAATCGAGCGCGACGGCAAGACGGTGTTTTTGCTGCCCGGGCCGCCGCATGAATTCCATGCGGTTTTGAGCGAACAGGTGATGCCGTGGATCGCTGCGCATCCGGAATTCAAAACTTTGTGGGAAACGCGCGTGTTCCAAGTCTGCGGGATCGGCGAATCGGATATTGTTTCGATTCTTGAGCCGAAGGGATTTCCGGGCGATGGAGTGGAGGTGGCGTATTGCGCCGCGCCGGGGCGGGTTGAAGTGCGCCTTCGCGCTCCGCCGCGATTGGCGGACGCGGTGGAGCGCGCGACGGCCCTCGTGCGCGAGCGCCTCGGCCCGCATGTGTTTGCGGAAGAGCGGGTGGATTTGGAGGTTGTCGTCGGGCGGATGCTCGCGAAGCGGAACGCGACACTGTCCACGGCGGAGTCGTGCACCGGCGGATTGATCGGGCACCGCATCACGAATGTGCCCGGAAGCTCTGTGTATTTTCTCGGCGGTGTGTTGGCGTATGCCAATGAGTCGAAGGCGCGCGAGCTGGGCGTATCCGAACGTTCGCTCGCGCAACACGGCGCGGTCAGCAAAGAAGTGGCTCAACAAATGGCTGAAGGCGTTCGCGCGAGGTTTGGTTCGGACTATGGATTAGGCGTGACGGGGATTGCCGGGCCGAGCGGCGGCACGCCGGAGAAGCCGGTGGGGTGGGTGTGTTTTGCCGTTGCGGATGCGCGGGGGTGCGTGGCGCGCGAGCAGCGATTCAACGGCGCGCGCGAAATCGTCAAGGCGTGGAGCGCGCAGATGTCGTTGGACTTGTTACGGCGGCGTTTGGCGGGAATCGTGTGACATGGGCGTGTTTCGATGTTTCGCCGCGCTGGAGTTGAACGACGACGTTCGCCTGCGCCTCGCTGAAATCCAACACCGGTTGCGGCAGGCCGGGGCGCATGTGGGCTGGTCTGCGCCGCGGGATTTTCATCTGACGCTGATTTTTTTGGGCCACGTGATCGAAGCGCGGATTGCGGAGCTTGCGGTCTGTCTTGACCGGGCGGCATCGGGGCACGGCCCGTTTTCCTTTCAGGTTTCCGGGCTTGGCCACTTCGGTTCGCCCAACGCGCCGCGCGTTTTGTGGGCGGGGGTGCCGCAGCCGCCGCGCGAATTGCTGGATTTGCAGCGCGAGGTCGCAAAGGCCTTGGAGGGCGGCGGCGATGCGGAGCCGGAGGCGCGTCCGTATGCGCCGCACATCACGTTGGGTCGCGTTAAGTCTTCGCGCGGTTTGGGCGAATTGACTTCCACTGCGCGCGCCCTTATGAATACCCCGTTCGGCGTGGTGGGCGTTCACCGCGCGCTTCTGATGCGAAGTCACACCGATGAGCCGGAGGCGCGGTATTCTGTTCTACACGCTTCACGTTTGAAAGGAACCTGACATGGCCAAAGCGACTCCGCCCAAAGAAGAAGCCGGAAAAAAATTGCCCGCCGCCCTGAGCGCTGTTTTGCAGCAAATCCAAAAGGAGTTCGGCGATGGCGCGATCATGCGCATTGGCGCGGAGAATACCGTGGCCGATGTGCCCGCCATTTCGACGGGCGCGCTGACGCTCGACATCGCCATCGGCGTCGGCGGTGTGCCGCGTGGGCGCGTGATCGAAGTGTTCGGTCCCGAATCTTCGGGCAAGACGACCCTTGTTTCGCACATCATTGCCAACGCCCAGAAGAGCGGCGGGTTGGCGGCGTTTATTGACGCGGAGCACGCGCTTGATCCCGGCTATGCCCGCAAGATCGGCGTTAATCTCGATGAACTGCTCGTGTCGCAGCCGGATTCCGGCGAGGAGGCGCTTCAAATCGCCGAGACGCTCGTGAAGAGCAATTCGCTCGATATTGTGGTGGTGGATTCCGTGGCCGCGCTCGCGCCGCGCGCGGAACTCGAAGGCCAGATTGGCGATTCGCATGTGGGGTTGCAGGCGCGGCTGATGTCGCAGGCGCTGCGCAAGCTGACGGCCTCGATCAACAAGTCGAAGACCTGCTGTATTTTCACCAACCAGATTCGCGAAAAGATTGGCGTGATGTTCGGAAATCCGGAGACGACGCCCGGCGGGCGCGCGCTCAAGTTCTATTCGTCTGTTCGCCTCGACGTTCGCCGAATCGCGACGATCAAGGATTCGACCGGACGCGCGGTCGGTAGCCGGACGAAGGTCAAAGTGGTGAAGAACAAAGTCGCGCCGCCCTTCACCGAGGCTGAATTCGACATTCTTTATGCTGAGGGCATTTCGTGGACCGGTTCGATCGTGGATGCGGCGATTCAATATGGATTGCTGGAGAAGCGCGGTTCGTGGTTGTCCTACAACGGAGAGCAGATCGGGCAAGGCCGCGACGCGGCGCGCGATGCGCTGAAGCAGGATCCGGGAATGGCGCAAAAACTCATTGATGCGGTGCGCGCCAAGGCGCGGGAAATACATCTCGTGGCCGGCGAAGGCGCGGGCGGAGAATAAGTTCAGCCGCTGATTCGCGCGCTTGTGACGTGCAACGCGCGCAGCGCGTGGAGAAACCGGCGTGATGACCACTGATCAAATCCGACGTTCGTTTTTGGAGTTTTTCAAGGCGCGACAGCACGCGATCGTGCCGTCATCGAGCCTGATGCCCGATTCGCCGAACCTGTTGTTCACGAATGCGGGCATGAACCAATTCGTGCCGATTTTTCTTGGCCAGCAGCCGTGTCCCTACAAGCCGGGGCGCGCGGCGGACACGCAAAAGTGCATTCGCGCGGGCGGCAAGCACAACGACCTCGAAGATGTCGGGCTCGATACCTATCACCACACGTTTTTCGAAATGCTCGGGAACTGGAGCTTCGGCGACTATTTCAAGAAGGAATCGCTGGAGTGGGGATGGGAGCTGCTGACCCAGGTCTGGGGTTTTCCCGCGTCGCGGCTCTACGCGACGGTCTATAAGCCCGGCGCGGGCGATCCCGCGGAGTTCGATCAGGAGGCGTACGATATCTGGGCGGGCATCTTTCAGCGCGCGGGGCTCGATCCGGCGGTCCATATCGTTTACGGCGGCAAGAAGGATAATTTTTGGATGATGGGCGAGACGGGTCCGTGCGGGCCGTGTTCGGAAATTCATGTGGATTTGACTCCGGCGGGCGATACGCGCGGCGCGTTGGTCAACCAAGGCCGCGCCGAGTGCATTGAAATCTGGAATCACGTTTTCATTCAGTTCAACGCGAATGCCGATGGAGCGTTTTCGACGCTGCCGGCAAAGCACGTGGACACCGGCATGGGGCTTGAGCGCGTTTGCGGCATTCTCCAGTGCACGCGCGGGTTCACCGATTTTTCCCGCCCGATTTCCAACTACGAAAGCGACGGGTTTTATCCGATTTTCCAAGCGTTGGAAAAGATGAGCGGGAAAAAGTACGCCTCCACGCTTCCAGCGCCCGGCACAGCGGGCGGGACTGAGCAGGAAAAACTGGATGTCGCGTTTCGCGTGATCGCCGACCACATCCGGGCGCTCACCTCGGCCATTGCCGACGGCATCTTGCCGGGCAATACGGATCGAAATTACGTTTTGCGCCGCATCTTGCGCCGGGCCGTGCGCTACGGGCGAGCGCTCGGATTTCGCGAGCCATTTTTCTTCAAGCTCGTGGATGTGATTGCTGAAACGCTCGGCGGGGCGTTTCCGGAAATTCGTGAAAAGAAAGCGCGCGTCAAAGATGTGATTCGCGTCGAGGAGGAGGCGTTCAATCGCACGCTCGATCGCGGGATCGAGCTGTTCAACGAAGAGGCGTCCGGCGGGCGCGGCGGAATTTCGGGCGCGTTCGCGTTCAAACTTTATGACACGTATGGATTTCCGCTCGACCTGACGGAGTTGATGGCGCGCGAGCGCGGACTGACCGTAGATAGGGCGGGGTTTGAGAAGCACATGGAAGAGCAGCGGGCGCGCGCGCGCGCCGCGCGAAAAACCGAGGTCATCGAGGTTTCGCAGATCAAGGCCGGGAAGCCGACGGTGTTCGTGGGCTATGAGCAATTGGAATCTGCGGCGAAGGTGCTCGATGTCGCGTCGCTGAAGGGCAAACTTGCGGTCATTCTCGACGCTTCCCCGTGCTACGCGGAGATGGGCGGGCAGGTGGGCGACCGCGGCGAGATCGAGGCGAAGGGCCAGCTCTGGCGGGTGTCGAACACGCAGAAGGCGAATGATGTGTGGCTGCATTTGCTCGAAGAGCCGGACGCGCCGCCGGCGGGCGAAGATGTGCGCATTCGTGTGGATGCCGCGCGGCGCGCGGCGATTCAGCGCCACCACACGGTCACGCATATGCTGCACTGGGCGTTGCATGAAGTGGCGAGCCGCGATGCGACGCAGCGCGGGTCATCCGTGGGACCGGACAAATTGACGTTTGACTTCAACAGCGCGGCGCTGACGCCGCAGCAGTTGTCGGACATCGAGCGGTTGGTCAACGAGCGCATTTTGGAAAATGCCGTGGTGAGCTGGCGCGAGGCGGCCTATGCCGAGGTGAAGAATCGAAAAGATGTGATGCACTTTTTCGGCGACAAATATGGCGAGATTGTGCGCGTGGTGCAGATCGGCGGGAGGCCGGGCGCCCTGGATGGATATTCGATGGAATTGTGCGGCGGCACGCATACCCGCGCGACGGGCGAAATTGGTTTGTTACGCATCGTGGCGGAAAGTTCCGTGGCGGCGGGCATTCGGCGTATTGAAGGGGTGTGCGGGTTGCCGGCGTTGGAGTGGATGCAGCGCGAGCATGAGGCGCTGAAAACTCTGTCGCAGCGTTTGGCTGTCGCGCCGACGGATGTGCCGGAGCGGGTTGAGGCGTTGCTGGAACAGGCGAAGAGGCTTGAGAAGGAGCGCAAAGAGCGGGCGAAGGGGGCGGCGTTGGAGATGGTGGATGAGTTATTGCGCGCGCAGAAGATGGTGAAAGAAACTCCGATGATCGCCGCGGACTTGGGAGAGATGGAAATCGAGGCGATGCGGAGTTTGCTTGAAGCGTTGGAGAAAAAGTTCGCTGGTTTAATTGTTCTCGGAGCGCAGAGCGGCGGGAGAGCCGGTTTTGTCGCGGCAGCGGGTCCGGAGTTGGTGAAGAAGGGGGTTCATTGCGGGAAACTCATCGGAGCGGTTGCAAAGATCGCTGGCGGGGGCGGGGGAGGTAAGCCGAACAGGGCCGAGGCGGGCGGGAGGGATCCGGCGAAGGTTGGCGAAGCGATTGGGTCCGTGCCGCAGATGTTCTAGGGGGGGGGGATTGTTCCGCGAGGCGGGCGTGTTGAGCGCAAATTTGTGGAGCGGGCGCGCGCTTTCGGAGTCTGAGCATTGTGGGGTTTTTCCAACGATTGGAACTTTTTGCGGGCGGTTTTCCAACGGTTGGAATTCCGCGCTTGACGGTGCCCGTTGCAATAACGCATTTTACGGCGACTTTTTAGGGACTTTCAGGCTCTCTTTTTATGTCCATTTTTGACAAACTTTTAGGCCTTTTCTCGAACGACATCGGTATTGATTTAGGCACGGCGAACACCTTGGTGTATGTGAAGGACCGCGGCATTGTGCGGCGTGAGCCTTCGGTGGTGGCGATTCAATCAGGCACCAACCGGGTTTTGGCCGTGGGTGAAGAAGCGAAGAAGATGCTGGGGCGCACTCCGGGCAGTATTGTCGCGGTTCGACCGCTCAAGGCCGGCGTGATTGCTGATTTTGAAATCACCGAGGCCATGCTCCGCTATTTTATTCGCAAAGTGCATAACCGCCGCAAATTGGTGCGCCCGCGTGTGATCGTGGCCGTGCCGAGCGGCATTACGGAGGTGGAGAAGCGCGCCGTCAAGGATTCAGCAATTCATGCCGGGGCGCGGGAAGTGTTTCTGATTGAGGAGCCAATGGCGTCCGCGATTGGAGTTGGGCTGCCGGTTCAGGAACCGGCGGGCAACATGATCATTGATATCGGCGGCGGCACCACGGAAGTGGCGCTCATTTCGCTGGCCGGAATTGTGTTCAGCCGGAGCGTGCGTGTTGGCGGGGACGAGATGGACGAGGCGATCGTCCAGTATGTGAAGCGTGTGTACAATCTGATGATTGGCGAGCGTACGGCGGAGGAAATCAAGATTACGATAGGTTCGGCTTATCCTCTGGATGAGGAAATGACCATGGAGGCCAAGGGCCGGGACCTGGTCGCGGGTTTGCCGAAGACGCTCACGTTGACTTCCGAGGAGGTCCGTGAGGCGTTGCAGGAGCCTGTCTCCGCCATTGTAGAGGCTGTTCGAATTACGTTGGAGCGGTGTCCGCCGGAGTTGTCGGCGGATTTGGTGGATCGAGGCATGGTGATGGCGGGCGGTGGCTCGCTGCTGCGCGGCATTGACAAGCTGATTGCAGAGCAGACCGGTTTGCCGGTGCACATGGCTGATGATCCGTTGAGCGCCGTTGCGGAAGGCACGGGTATTGTGCTCCACGAGTTGAACTTCCTGCGCAAGGTCTCGCGGTCGGATAAAGTGTACTAATTCGCGTTTCATTCCCGTCCGTCAGGAAACGGTTCTCCACTCCTGAACGAGGGATTTGTGCGAGACAATAAATTAATGGTCTGGCTGATGCTGGCCGTCCTCTTTGTGGCGGTGCTGAATCTGCCGGAATCCGTTTCGCGCGCGGTCAAACATTCGGTGCGCGAGGCGCTGGCCCCGCTTCAGGATGCCCTCGCCGGCTTCTGGCGATCGGTTCATGAAGGCGTTGAGAGCGCCCGGGGACTCGGCACGATTTACGAAGAGAACAAGCGTTTGGCGGGCGAGGTGGCGACGCTTCAGAACACCGTGAATGATTTGCGGTCGCTGGAGCGCGTGAACAACGACTTGCGCAAGCAACTGGATTTTCACGCCCGCGCTCCGCGCGCGCTGATCGCGTGCGAGATCATTTCGCGCAATCCCGATGGATGGTGGCAGACGCTCCGACTCAACAAGGGAACGGCGGAGGGGGTTCAACCCGACCTGGCGGTCATTTCGCTGGAGGGGTTGGTGGGGAAGACGGTGGATGTTTCGGAGCACACGGCGGATGTGTTGTTGATTGCGGATCCCGGGTGCAAGGTTTCGGCGCAGATTCCCCGGTCCGGTTCGTTCGGCGTGTTGTCGGGGCGCGGTCCGTCGTGGCGCGGTCAGGTGGTTTGCAAACTGGAGTTCATCAACAAGAATGTGCCGATTCAGGCGGGCGATGAGGTGATTACGTCGGGGTTGGGGGGAATTTTTCCGAAGGGTTTGCGGATTGGTTATGTGGATCGCGTGGTGATGGATGAGTCGGGTCTTTATCAGCGGGCCGAAGTGATTTCCAAGGCGGATATCGGCGCGCTGCAATATGTTTTTGTTGTGAAGACGCCGCGGGTGGATGGGCTGTTCGAGACGGGGGCCGCAGCGAAATGACCGCGTTGGTGATGATTTTTGCGATTGTGCTGGGGTCTGTGCTGCAGGCGTTTCTGCCGTCGCCGGCGTGGTTGGGTTATGCGCAGGTTCCGATCATGCCGGGCATTGTGATCTATTATGCGATGATCGCCGACCGCCCGACGATGTTGATGGCGGCGGGGTTGTCGGGGTTGGTGGAGGATACGCTCGGGTTGATGCCGTTGGGGTATTTGTCGTTCTGCTATTGCGTCACGGGGCTGATTTGCCAGTCGTTTCGGGACATGATGATGGCGCGCCAGTGGACGACGCATGTGTTTTTTGGCGCGGTGACGAATTTTAGCATCACGTTGTTTTGTTACTTGCTGCTGGCGAAGGATGATTTGGTGCACTTGGGGTTTGCGCTGCTTGGGATTCGTCTGGTCGGGTCGGCGCTGACCGGCGCGGTGGCTGTGCCGCTGGTTTTTCATTTGTTGGAGCGGTTGGATCGGGCGTTGGGCAATGTCGAATGGGAGGAGGCGTGATGCGCTGGCGCACCCATCCGCTCGATGACGAGATTTTGCGGCTTCGCCTGTTGCTGGTGGCGATGATGTTGTTCCTGGGCATTCTGGCGGCGGCGCTGTGGCGCATTCAGGTGGCGCACGGCAAGCAATACGAAAACAGTCAGGCGAAACAGAGCGTTAGGCGCGTGCGATTGCCCGGGATGCGCGGGCGGCTCTATGACCGGAACGGGCAGGTGCTGGCGGACAATCGGCCGAGTTATGGCGTGGCGATTTATTTGGAAGAGTTGCGTCAGCCGGGTCCGTGGTCGCGCACCATTGATCGGGTGGAGTCGCTGGTCACGAATCTTTCTCAGATCATCGGGGTGCCGCCGGCGGTCACGCGGGCGCAGATCAAGACGCATGTGGACCAGCGGCGCGCGCTTCCGTTGGTGGCGTGGCGCGATCTGGATGAACAGGCGTTGGCTCGGCTTTCGGAGCAGGGCCATGCGCTGCCGGGTGTGGATGTTTATACCGAGGCGGTGCGATTCTATCCGTTCAAAGCCACGGCCTGCCACGTTCTCGGCTATGTCGGGCGGGCGGATCCGACGCAGAACGGCGAGGAGCCTTTCCATTATTACCTGCCCGAGATGATCGGCCGGTCGGGTTTGGAAAAGACGATGGACGAAGACCTGCGCGGCGAGGCCGGCGGGAGGCTGATGCGCGTGGATGTTTCCGGGTTGCGCCGCGATGACATCAATCAACGAGATCCGAAGGCGGGGAGGGATGTGCTGCTGTCGCTGGATATCCGGATTCAGGCGTTGGCGGAAGAGGCCTTGGGCAATTCGCCCGGCGCAGCGGTGGTGATGGATCCGGACAACGGCGATGTGCTCGCGATCGTGAGTCATCCGGGGTTCGACCCGAACAGTTTTGTGCCCTTCCTTCGCAGCGAAGACTGGAAAATTCTCTCCAACGATGAACTGACGCCTCTGCTGAACCGAGCCGTGGCCGGAGCGTATGCGCCGGGGAGCACGTTCAAGCCGGTCACGGCCATGGCGGCGCTGGAGAGCGGAAAATTTTCGGCGAGCACGGTGTATGACTGCCCCGGCTATTTTCAACTCGGGCGCGCGGTTTTTCGCTGTTGGTATCACGCGGGGCATGGGCCGCTCAATTTGCGGCAGGCGCTGGAGCACTCGTGCAACGTGTACATGTTCAACATGGCGCTCGCGACGGGACCGGACTACATCTCGAACCAGGCGATTGCGCTCGGGTTGGGGCGCAAGACCGGAATCGAACTGGATTATGAATCGTCGGGCCTTGTGCCGAACAATGCGTGGAAGCGGCGGGTTTTTCGCGACAGTTGGCGCGATGGCGACACGTGCAATTTGAGCATCGGGCAGGGCGCGTTGACGGTGACGCCGCTTCAGATGGCCGTCGTCACGGCGGCGTTCGCGAACGGCGGGCGTGTTTGGAAGCCGAGGCTGGTGGTCGGCGAACGCGCGTCCGGCGCGACGACATTTGAGCGACGCCAGCCGGTGTTGGAAAATTCGATGAGTTGGGATCCGGACCATTTGAAAACCGTGCGGGAGGGCATGCGTGATGTGGTGATGTCGCCGACCGGCACGGGCCGCGCGATGGGAAGTCCGGGCGTGGTGATGGCCGGCAAAACGGGCACGGCAGAGTTCGGTCCAGCCGCGGCGCGCAAGCGCCACGCATGGATGATCGCGTTTGCGCCGTATGATCGGCCGAAATATGCGGTGGTGATGGTGGTGGATGAGGGCGTTTCCGGCGGCGAGACCGTCGCGCCCCGCATGCGCCGATTGATGACGGGATTGTTCAAGGACAAGGCCGCCGAGTTGGAGGCGCGCGGATGATGTCCCGCTCTCAATTCTGGCACGTGATCAAGCGCATGGACTGGGTGTTCATGTTCAGCCTGCTCGCGTTGGTCGCGATCGGTGTGTTGTTCATCTACAGCGCGTCGGCCCGAAATGTGGAAGATGCGCTCAACGACATGGCGAAGCGGCAGATGGTGTGGGCCATCGCGGGCGTGGCGCTGCTGCTCGTGGCGGCGGCCGCCGACTATCGCAAAGTGGACGAGTCGGCGATGTGGTTTTATGCGATCGGGCTGACGCTGCTGTTGCTGGTGTCCTTTTTCGGAGTTTCGCGATATGGGGCGGCGCGATGGCTGACGCTGTTTGGGATGCAGGTGCAGCCGTCGGAGTTTGCGAAGCTCGGCACGCTGATTTTTCTCGCGTCTTTTTTGAGCCAGCCCTCGCGCGACACGGCGACGTGGAAATGTTTGTTCCAAACCCTTTGTATCGTTGCGGCGCCTTTCATCCTGATCATGAAGCAACCGGACCTCGGCACGGCGATGACGCTGGCGCCGATGACGTTGGCGATGATGTTTGTGGGCGGCGTGCGCATCAAACATCTGCTGTTGCTGATGGGGATGGGGGTGGCGGCTCTGCCGATGGGATGGGCGTTTCTTTCCGACTATCAGCGCGATCGCGTTTTGGTTTTTCTCGATCCCACCAAGGACCCGCTCGATGCGGGCTGGAACACGCTCCAGTCCGCCATCGCGGTGGGTTCCGGGGGGCTGGCGGGAAAGGGTTATCTCAAGGGCACACAGAACGTCCTCGGCTTTCTGCCGCGCACCGTGGCCCCGACGGATTTCATTTTCTCCGTGATTGCGGAGGAGATGGGATTTATCGGATCGGCCTTGTTGCTGTCGCTGTTCGCCGTGTTGGTGATCGGGGGACTGCGCGCCGCTTTGAGATCACGGGACAAGTTCGGACGCCTGCTGGCGACCGGGGTCATCACGCTGTTGTTTTTTCACGTTTTTGTGAACATGGCGATGACCATCGGCCTGATGCCGATCACGGGAATTCCCCTGCCGCTCATCAGCTATGGAGGTTCTTTCATGTTGTGCACGATGCTCGGGTTGGGCCTTGTGCAAAGCGTTTATGTGCGCCGTTTGAGGCGCTGATCAGGGAGACAGAACAATGGCTATCATGGAGTTCTTGAGAATGTTGACTCGAAAGCGAATAAAAAAGGAAATCATCATCAATTGCGAAAGTCTGGAGACGCGCGTCGTCATCCTCGAAGAAGGAAAGTTGGAAGACTTCTTCGTCGAGCGGACCACGGAGGACCGCATCGTCGGCAGCATCTTCAAGGGTCGCGTGCAGAATCTCGAAGACGGTTTGCAGGCCGCCTTCGTGGATATTGGCCTGAAGAAAAACGCCTTCATTCATTATTGGGATATGATTCCCGAAGACGCCGCGCGGCTCGAAGCGGAGGAGGGGGTGGATTCGGGGCGGCGCGCCAAGCGGCGCAAGTTCGCGCCGGGCGAAATGGCCAAGCAGTTCCCTGTCGGCTCGGACATCATCGTTCAGGTGACGAAAGGCGCGATCGGAACAAAAGGCCCGCGCGTGACGGCGAGCTTGAGTATTCCAGGACGCTATCTCGTGATGATGCCGGGCACGCGACTCAAGGGCGTGTCGCGCAAAATTGAAGACGGCAAAGAACGCGAGCGCCTCAAGAAGGTGCTCGCCCGCATTCCGACGCCCGGCGAGAATAACGGATTGATCGTGCGGACGGCGGGCGCGGGCGCGCGCAAGGTCAGCTTCGTGCGCGACGTGCGCGGCCTGCACGAAATCTGGCGGGAAATCGAAGACGGCATGAAGAACAAACCGTCGCCGTGCCGTCTCTATCAAGAGCCGGATCTGGTCGAGCGCGTCGTGCGCGACTCGCTCACGGGCGATATTGATCGCATCGTGGTGGACTCGAAGGAGGAATGTGATCGCATTCGCGCGATTGTGGCGCGCTTTTCGCGGCGCGCGCGCGGGCGCATCCAGTCCTATGACGGCGACGCGCCGATTTTCGAGCACTTCGACATCGAGCGGCAGTTGGAAAACGCCTTCAGCCGGAAAGTCTGGCTCAAGAGCGGCGGCTATTTGATCTTCGACGAGACCGAAGCGCTCGTGGCCATTGATGTGAATACCGGGCGGCACAAAGGCGCGCAGACCCAGGAAGAATCCATCTATCAGGTTAACATGGAAGCCGCGGAAGAGGTGGCGCGGCAGTTGCGGTTGCGCAACGTGGGCGGACAGGTGGTGATTGACTTTATTGATATGAAGCAACGCAAACACCAGAACGCCGTCTATCGCGCGATGAAGGATGCCTTGCGGCAGGACAAGGCGCGGACGAACGTGCTCCCGCTTTCCCAGCTCGGCCTGATGGAGATGACGCGCCAGCGGCAGGAAGAGAGCATTCGTTCATCCACCTATCAGAACTGCCCCTATTGCGATGGGCGCGGCAAGGTCAAGTCGTCGCTGACGATGAGCGTTGAAATCCAGCGGCGCATTGGCGAAACGCTTCGCCGGCGCAAGGCGACGGCGGAGAGGCCGCTGCCGATCAAAATCGTGATCAATCCCTCCGTGCTGGAGCGGCTACGCAGCGAAGACGAGGCGATTCTCGTGAATCTCGAATCGAAACAGCACGCTCACTTGACGTTTGTGTCGAATCCAAACATGCACGTGGAGGAATTCACCATTTTGCACACGGAGACGAACGAGGAGCTTTACAAACAAGGCGGAGAGCACTGATCGTCGGAAAAAGTGGTGGCCAGGGGCGGAATCGAACCGCCGACACGCAGATTTTCAGTCTGCTGCTCTACCAACTGAGCTACCTGGCCTTGAAGGTGCGCTGATCTTCTTGAAAACCACCCGCGATGTCAATTGGCGGGCGCGGCGCTTCCGTTGCAGATCAATTCGACCGCCTCTTCGGCGGATTGCGCTTCAATGACTTTCGCGCGCACGGCGGGGTCATGCAGGGTGCGGCTGACCTCCGCCAAAAATTGGATGTGAGGGCCGGTGCGCGTGGTGGGGCAAAGCGTCAAAAGAAGAATCCGCGCCGGCGAGCCATCCAGCGAATCAAACGGGATGCCGTCGCGCTTGATACCCATGGCGGCGACGAGCGCTTCGACGGAGTCCGTTTTTCCGTGGGGAATGGCGATGCCGTTTTGAAGGCCCGTGGACATTTTCCGCTCGCGATCCATGACCGCCTTGAGCGCGGCGCTGCGGTCGGTGATTTTGCCGGCCGCCACCAGGAGGTCCAGCAACTCTCCGATCACGGCATCCTTCGTCGTGCTTTTCAGCGCGGTGGATACCGTCTCTTTGGTCAGTATTCGCTTCGGGTTCATGTCCGTTCAAATAAGGGCGCATAATCCATACAACTTGTGGTTCGGTCAATCCACAACCGCGCAAAAAGTTGCGTTCGAGCCGACGGTTGGTATAACAGGCGGACACACATTTCAATCTTCATACAGGAGACGCCCTTGACCACTGAGCCGATGCCCGAACACAATCCCATTTCTCTGGGGAAAATGGAGAAAGACACCCTCACCCTGATCCAAGTTCAGGACCTCATTTTTGCGCGCGAACAGCAGGAAGCCTCCATGCCCGGCGCGCGCCTCACCAATCTTGACAGCGCCATCCAGGAAATGCTCAACGGGTTGCCGCCCGACGTTCGTTCGCACTTCATGCGGATGAACACCAAGGGAACGCTCGGAATCGTCCCGCTTTCCAACGGCTGCTGTTCCGCGTGCGGCATGAGGCTGCCCGTCAGCCAATATCACGCCGTTCGCGCGGCGGATCGCCTCTACCGTTGTTCCAGTTGCGCTCGCTTCGTTTATGACCCCGAATCGCCGGTTCGGCGCGTGAGTCAGAAGAAGGCGCGCGGCGAGCCGCCGCCCGCGGGGATGGCGCGCTTTTCGGCGCCCGTGCTCATGAAGCCCAACTTGGAGGCCGAAGATCGCGACGGCGCGATCGCCGAATTGGCCGCGCTCATGGAGAGCGAAAAATTTATCACGAGCGCCACGCGTCTGACGGAAGAAGCGCTCCGCCGCGAAGCGATCGCCTCCACGGCGGTGGATCACGGTTTGGCGTTTCCTCACGTGCGCGGGGTGGAAGGCGGCGGCTTGACGCTCGCGCTGGGCGTGAGCAAAAAGGGAATTCGCTTCGGAGGCGCATCCAAGACGCCGACGCGCGTGATCTTTCTCATGGTGATTCCATCCGCCGCGAGCGCGTTCTACCTGAAGTTGCTCGCGGGCCTTTCGCAGACCTTTCGCGAAGAAGATGCGCGCGAAGCATTGCTCGGCGCGGAGACTCCGGCGGAGCTTTGGAAGGCGCTGGTCAAGAGCACGCGTTCGACGGTCGCCTGATAACGACCGCGATTTTATTGTTGGGCGGGGCAGAAGGGAGCGAGGTGTGACGACCCGGAAGATCGCAGGCGGCACGGTTCATGAGTTGCCGGCTGACTTCCGAAGGGCCATCGTCGCTGATGCCGTCGCCAAACGCGTTTGGACCGATATCACGCCCCTCGCTCGAAACGAATGGATTTGCTGGGTCACATCGGCCAAAAAGGACGAAACCAGAAGGCGCCGCATAGAGGTCGGCCTCGACAAGATGCGCGGAGGCATGCGCAGACCCTGCTGTTGGCCGGGATGCCCGCACCGATAAGAAAGGAAGAGTCGCCCAACAAGCCGCCCGACACGTCCGTTGAATCCGCGCAGACGCGGCTTCCAGGCCGGATTGCGAGGACGAAATCAACTCCGGGTCATTGAGGCGAGGCGAGTGAGCTTTTCGCGCGCGGCGCCGGAGTCGAGCGATTTGGCGGCGGCAGCGATCCCGGCCTTGAGATCGCCGGCCTTTCCGCCGGCGACAATCGCCGCGGCGGCGTTCAGCAGCACGATGTCGCGGCGCGGCCCCGGTTGGCCGTCGAGGATGTCCTGCGCAATGCGGGCGTTGTGGTTGGCGTCGCCCCCGGCGAGGTCGGCGGGTTTCGCCTCGGGCAAACCCACATCGGATGGCCAGAGCGTGAAGACGCGAACTGAGCCATCGAGGACTTCGGCGATTTCCGACGCCGTTGTGGTTGTTATTTCATCGAGTCCGTCGTGCCCATGCACCACAAACAAATGTTCCGCGCCGAGCGCGGCGGCGGCGCGGGCCATGGTCTCAACCAATCCCCGGGCATAGACGCCGATGACGCCACGGCTCGCGCCGGCGGGATTGGATAGCGGGCCGAGGATGTTGAAGATGGTGCGGATGCCGATTTCCTTTCGCGGGCCGATGGCGTGCTTCATGGCGGGGTGCAGGCTCGGCGCGAAGAGAAAAGCGATGCCGACTTCGCGGAGGCATTCGGCCATCCGCGCGGGCGATACGTTCACGTTGACCTCCAACGCCTCGAGCAAATCCGCGCTGCCGCACTTGCTGGAGACGCTGCGGTTGCCGTGCTTGGCCACGGGCACGCCCGCTCCGGCCACGACAAACGCCGAGACCGTCGAGATGTTGAAGGTGTGCGCGCCGTCGCCGCCGGTGCCGCAAGTGTCCACGACGGCGCCGTGGGCTTCGACGGCGGTGAAATTTTCGCGCATCGCCTTGGTGCTGCCCGCGATGACTTCCGCCGTCTCGCCGCGAATGCGCAGCGCGGTGATGAACGAGGCGATCTGCGCGGGCGTGGCCTCGCCAGACATGATCTCGCGCAGCGTCGCGTGCGCTTCGTCGTGCGTCAGCGCGCGGCCGTCCACAAGTTTGGCAATAGATTCGCGTATCACGGAGGATGAAGTAGCGGAGGCGTCGCCGGAAATCAACCCGGATCGCCGAGGTGGAACTTCGCAAATTCGTCGAGCGCGTAGCGATCGGTCATGCCGGCGACGTAGTCGCAGGCGACGCGCCACACGCCGTCAGCGGCGATGCGCGCCCGCGCTTTGCCGCCGATGGTGTCGGGATTTTTAACGTAGTGCATGAAGAGGGTGCGCATCATGGTGACGGCCTCGCGATTTGCGCCGGCGACGGCGGGATGAAAATACATATTCTTGAAGAGGAACTGGCGAAGGTCCTGAAGTTGTTCTTTGAGCGCAGGGCTGAAGGCGACGAGGCGTTCGGGGCAGGCCATGGCTTCCTCCGGGGAGCGGGGATCGTAGCGCTGCAAAAGCCGATTGCTGTTCTCCAAAATATCTTCCACCTGCAAATCGAGGAGGCTGCGGATGGTGATGGTGACGCGATGCGCCGCCGGCACTTCGCCGAATTCCTTGCGCGCGCGCGCCGCGGCGAGTTGCCAGACCGGTTGCGTGGCAAGCTGATCTTCGGTCAGCAATCCAGCTTCGATGCCGTCGTCAATGTCGTGCGCGTGATAGGTCAGGTCATCGGCGACATCGGCGACTTGAGCCTCGATGAATTGGTGCGGGCCGATGGGGCGTCCGTCGAGCATCGCGCCGGGCGTTGCCGCCTGATGTTTGTGCAGGCCGGCGCGCACCTCCCAGGTGAGGTTGACGCCGGGGAACTGCGGATAGCGGTATTCGAGATAGTCCAGGGCGCGAATACTTTGCAGGTTGTGATCGAATCCGCCGTGCTCTTTCATCAATTCGTTGAGGGCCTCTTCGCCGCAATGTCCGAATGGGCTGTGTCCCACATCGTGCGCGAGCGCGATGGCCTCGGTGAGGTCTTCGTTCGCCCGCAATGCGCGGGAGATGGTGCGCCCAACGGCCGCCATTTCAAACGTGTGCGTCAGGCGGGTGCGATAGTGGTCGGCGGTGCCGTTCACAAAGACTTGCGTTTTGTATTCAAGGCGGCGGAAGCATTTGCTGTGAATGACCCGGTCGCGGTCGCGCTGAAACTTTGACCGGTGCGGGTGGGGCGTTTCGGGGTAGCGCCGCCCGTGGCTTCGCGCGCTGCGGGCGGCGTAGGGAGCAAGGAAGGATTCCTCCCTCAATTCATGTTCTTTTCTCGAATGAAGCACGGGCGTATCCTAGGATTCAACTTTCAGAGATCAATCCCGATGTACGAAAAGACCGTCAGCTCCGAAATTCGCTACCGGGGCCGTATTGTTGATGTCGAGATGCAGGAGGTTGAATTGGAGACGGGGCAGCGCGCCGCGCGTGAAATCGTGAGGCACCGCCCGGCAGTCGCGGCGGTGGCGAAGACGGAAGATGGCCGATGGGTGTTCCTTCGCCAATTCCGAAAGCCCGCCGAAAAAATCATGTTTGAAGTGGTGGCCGGAATTCGCGAAGAGGGCGAAGATCCCGAACGGGCGATCGTGCGCGAGTTAAAGGAGGAAACCGGGTATCGGGTGGTCTCCATCGAGCGCTTGGGCAAGGTGTATCCGTCGCCCGGTTACGTGGATGAAGAAATTGATATTTTCCTCGCGCAGTTGGAGGGGGCGGCGGGCGACCGCCACTTGGATCCCGACGAGCGCATCGAGGTGCTGCTGTTGACGCGCGACGAAGTTTGGGATCGAATTCGGCGCGGCGATGTGGAGGATTCCAAGACGCTGGCCGCGTGGGCTTTGTTCGCCAGCCGTTCGGTATGAAAAACTTTTTCCATCGCCTGAAGAACTTTCTGACGCACGATGTGTGGAACACGGAGCTTTCGTCCATTTCAGGCATTCGAAAATTGATCATCCGGTTTCTGCGCGTGGGCCATTTGGTAATCAAAGGATTTCGGGACGACGATTTGCCCGCGCACGCCGCCGCGCTGACGTTCAGCACGCTCATGGCCATGGTGCCGCTGCTGGCCATCGCCTTCGCCGTGTTGAAGGGTCTGGGCGCGGATCAAGAGGCGCGAATCCGTTTGACGGAATTGCTGGTGGGCATGCCGGATCAGTTCACGAATTTCGTGAAGCAGATTCTCGACATCGTGGACCGCACGAATTTTGTCGCGCTGGGGTGGGTGGGCGTGGTGGTGCTGTTCGTCACGGTGGTGCAGGTCTTGAGCAGCGTCGAGAATTCCTTCAATCGCGTCTGGGGCGCGAAGGAACCGCGCTCCTGGCCGAGAAAGTTCGCCAATTACATCAGCATCACCGTGCTGGTGCCCGTCCTCATCATGGCGGCGTTCGCAATCAGCGCGACGCTCCAGAGCGAAGCCATGAAGCACGGATTGAACGCCGCCTCGCCGCTCTACCGGGTGGGTGTGCGCGTCGCGCCGCTGGCTTCCGTGTGGCTTGCCTTTTTTCTGCTCATTGTTTTCATT